>Ga0307434_1000638_pt1 | contig 22136 bp, 22 predicted proteins | sample SalMarWE160220MG_FD_202156 | JGI IMG/M metagenome (GOLD analysis project Ga0307434, IMG submission 202156) | Salt marsh sediment microbial communities from the Plum Island Ecosystem LTER, Massachusetts, United States - WE1603-220 | ecosystem: Environmental > Aquatic > Marine > Intertidal zone >... | reverse complement strand
CTTAATTTTAAATAATACCCCTTCTCCAGTGCAATCCCATCCAGAATAGAATAAAGAAGCCTTGCCTCTCCCATTTTTTGCATGTCTCATTTTCTTCGCAATCACCGCAAAACCCTATATTTCTTTTTACTGCACAGTGCAGGATAGAACAGGGCCCTCCAAACCGTCAGTCAGTTTTACTTATGCTTTTATTTTATCAGGGAATTATTCTCTTAGGAATTTTTAAAAAGGTCTTCTATAGCAACTTATTCTATATTATGCTCTTTTGCCTGCGGTATCATATTTACAAATAAAGTCTTCCTAAACAAGATGATAAGGACACAATATCAATTATCTCTAAACATGGGCTTAAGCATCTTTGCTATAGATTCATAGCTCATCATTTTATTCATATTTTTATAGTAAACTTGCACTTCGGATAATTACTGCACCCTTTGAAAGTTCTATATTTCCCATTTAATGAAATAAATATACCCGAAATTCAATCTAATATCTTATTTAAGCAATTTTAATAATGATTTTTCTTTTTCATATCTTTTAATAGTTAGATCCAGATATTCTTTTTCATTATCAATTCCTATATATTTTCTATTAAACCCGCTGGCTATTATTCCTGTAGTTCCACTTCCATTAAAGGGATCTAGAATAATATCACCCTCTTTGGTTGATGCTAACACAACTCTCTTGAGAAGCTCCTCTGGTTTTTGAGTGGGGTGTTTCCCAAACTCCTTTTCCTTTTTCCCGGGAGCTGAAATTTCCCATAAATTTTCCGGCCCGGCATCTTTAATGTCCCATATATTTCTCATCTGTTTATTTTTATTCAGTTCCTTCATTTTTTTATAATCGAAATAATGCTTACTTTTATCCGATTTAGCAGCCCATAAAATTATTTCTGTCGAATGAGTAAAATACCTGCAGCTCAAATTAGGAGGAGCATTTCTCTTATACCAGATAATATCATTTAATATCTTATACCCCAGTACCTGCATGGCATAACCAATAGAATAGATTATATGTGATGTCCCGGATATCCAGATGGTACCATCTTTCTTTAATATCCTTCTGCATTCACCAAGCCATTCTAGATTAAATTTAAAATTTTCTTCTACTCCATTGGATTTGTCCCATTTTCCTTTATCAACGCTAACCATTCTTCCCGACATGCAGGTTATACCACCATTGGATAAAAAATATGGGGGGTCAGCAAAAATCATATCAACTGAGTTTTTATTGATTTTCTTTAGCAACTCCAAACTATCTCCCAAAACCAATAAGAAATTATCATCATGGAAATACTTGTATTTATTTAAAGATTTTAGAAGATCTTCCATTACCACTACCTTTATAATTGCTATTTAAACCTTTTATTATATACTAATAAATATTTCAGAAAATATAAAACAAAAAATGAAATATCTTAATACATACAGGAATTTAGGATTAGAAAATGATGAGAATAAGGTATTTGACTACTTTATTAAGACATTAAAAGAATCTATATTCACCTGGGAATATTTTGTTAACTGGAAAAAAGTTTATAAAAATACAAAAACCATAGAAAAAGAACTTAATATACTAAATTATCTAATAGGTAAAGAGGATGTAGAAGAAGAATTTTTAAAATTAATCAAAGAATACCCTACTGTGAGAAAAGTATTACCTATACTTCTTGCTATAAGAGAAAATAAATTAAAAAGACTCCAAATTATTACAGATTTTGATAATCTCAATTACGAAGAAACCTACGATTTATTTTATAAAGACTATCTTCCCACTACAGAAGAAAAATTAAGAAAATTTTTTATCAATTCAGGCCTCAGGGATATTTTTAAAAATAAAAGAATAAAAAACCTGGTTGATTACTGTTATGGTATAGAAGTTGGACTGGACACAAATGCAAGAAAAAATAGAACGGGTATTTTAATGGAAGAAATCGTAGAAAAATATATTGAGAGTTTTACCTCAAAATTTAATCTTAAATATCTAAGCCAAGTTTCAAAAGTAAAAATAGAAAGTGATTTGAACTACTCTATAATGGTAGATAAATATGATAGAGTATTTGATTTTTCAATAATTAATAATTACGAAAATAAAATGTATTTAATTGAAGTAAATTACTATGGTGGTGGCGGGTCAAAATTAAAAGCTACTGCCGGTGAATACATTGAACTTAATAATATCCTAAAAAGACAAAATATAGAATTTATATGGATAACAGATGGATACGGTTGGAAAAGTTCAAAGAATCCTTTATTCGAAACATTTGTTAATAACGATTATACCTTTAACTTAGAGTTATTATACAGTAGGGTTCTGGAAGAGGTAGTCATATAAAATATTTAATTAAATATACGAGACAGAATAATAAGCAAAATTATGTGATTCTTTACCTATTATTTACCACTTTAAGATAGTTCTTTTAACTACCTTTGTACTACCCCAATAAAATAAATCTCTATAATTGCCTTTAAAAAACCTGAAGGCAGGATATGCCTGTTTGTATTGGCCTAAATATATTGATTATTTTATAGAACTTGTAACATAAAAATCTTAATTACATTACTTATTCATCAGCTTCTCCAACTCCCTGACCTCATCCTCTCTGCTCTCCACCTTCCCATCAAGCTTCATCTCAAATAGTTTCCCGAGTACTGCCCTGAATTTCTCTGATGGCTTATAGCCCATTTCCTTAAGGGTCTCCCCGCTTACCTCAAGCTTAATATCACGGAGCCCGGTAAGGTACCTCTTAATATTCTTATAGTACCCCTCCCCCCAGCTGTAGGCAATTACCTGGAGCTCTGGTGGGATTCTCTTTAGCATCTTGTAAAGCCTGGAATTTTTCTTAACCACTATTTTTAGCGCCCTTTTTATCCTGTCCCACCTGCTTAATACCTCAAGTATTACATTCATATCCTTCTTTCTTACCTTCATCCAGGAGCACCATCTTCTAATCTCTCCGGGCGCTTTCCCCTTAAGTATCAGGATAAATACCAGCCTCCACTTCTTTATCTCCTCACCTTCCCCGCCGTAAAAATCTTTAAGCTGCTCGTAGCAGCTTAAAACCTTTTTTGCCTTCCCTATAAATCCGCTGTTTACCTTTGCCTTTATCCCTATTTTCTTTAGTGCTCCAAGACCGGCCAGCCTCTGTATCGCCTCCGCAGGATTTGTCTCGCTGAATATGGTTACAAGCTCATCCCTTATCCTGACCCCGTTTAACTTTGACACTATATCCATATTTATAGTTGTCCTGGCAAGCTTTTCAGTCTGGCTGTCCATTTTAAAGCCCAGCCGGTTCTCAAACCTAACTGCCCTGAAAATCCTTGTGGGGTCCTCTATAAAGCTCATCTTGTGAAGGACCTTTATTTTTTTATTCTTTAAATCTTCCCTTCCGCCAAAGAAATCAAAAATCTCGCCAAAATTCTTTTTATTTAAGGATAATGCCATAGTGTTAATTGTAAAATCTCTCCTTGAGAGGTCCTGCCTTATATTTCCCGCCTCCACCGTTGGAAGAGCCGCGGGACTCTTATAATACTCAACACGCGCCGATGCTATATCTATATGCTGCCCGTCTTTTAACACCACCACAGAGGTCCCAAATTTTTTGTGGTATTCAAGCCTGCATCCTAATTTTTCTGAAAGCGCCCTGCCAAACTCTATCCCGTCACCCTCCACTACTATATCTATATCAAAATTGGGTATCTTAAGAAGCGCATCCCTTACTATCCCTCCTACAAGGTAAGTATTGTATTTAAGGGTTCTGGTCACGCCTGATATATCTTTTAATATTTTTTTAACCTTCGCCGGGAAAAAGCTCCAGAGGTCCTCATAGATACGGCCGTGCAGAAACCTTAATATATCTTTTCTTGTGACTATTCCAACGATTTTATTCTTATCAATTATGGGTATTCTTCCAATACCATTTTCTATCATAAGATTCTGGATCTCGCTTATTGTAGCCCCGGGGCCGCCTTTTACGACACCGTGGGATTTAAAACCCTTAACCGGGGCATGAGAGAGGCCGTGCCCTATGGCCCGGTCTATATCTTTTCTGGTTATTATCCCCACAATGTTGTTATCACTGTCCACAATGGGTATCCCCGAGTGTCCGTATTTCTTTAATAGCCTGCTTACTTCAGCAATACTGACATTTTCACCCACAACCTTTACCGGGTATGACATGACATCCCCTGCAAGAACAGGCTCCTTTATATTTTTCTTGAGAGAATCTACGATTTTTTTCTCAATCTCATCCATACTCATACCGGTTACAACTGCAGAAGCTGCCTGGGGGTGCCCGCCCCCGCCCACAGCTTTAAGGATTTCTGACACATTTACATCTTTGCTGTCGCTCCTGCCGACAACATAGGTTTTTTCCTTCATTCTGGTCCAGCATATTACCACACTTACATCCTCAATCTGGGAAAGCTTTCTGGTAAGAACAGAGAGCCCTTCTACGAACCCGGGCATCTCTGCACCTGCCAGCAGTACTTCTGTTTCGTGAACTTTTATTTTTCTGTAATTCATTATAAGTTTTTCAAGAAGGTTGTGCTGCTCTTCATTAAGAGAAAGATTCAAAAATTTTAACACCACAAAAAGATTGGAGTCATTTTTCATTAGATACGCAGCCGCCTCAAGGTCGCTGTGGGTGGTTCCCGGATAGGTAAAAGAGCCGGTATCCTCATAAATTCCCAGGGTAAACAGGGTTGCGTCAAGCTGGGAGATGCTTATTTTTTTCTCCTTCATCTCATTTACCAGAATAGTTGTTGCGGCTCCCACTTCTTCTGAATAGTCTCTGGTTGCCTTTATATCCTCGGGCGATTTCGGGTGGTGGTCATATATTATGATTTCAACATCTCTGTTTCCGAGCGCTTCCTTTGATGGACCCAGCCTTGAGGCAAATTTTGTGTCCACTACAATTACTCTTGTAACCTGAGAAAAATCAATTGATTTCGCGTCCTCTAGCGAAGGCAGTTCATCTTCGTAGAGGGTTATGAATTTCCTTACATTCTGATTTATGGCTGTGGGAAGTATTATACTGGCCTGTGGATACAGTTTTTTTGCCGCCACCATCCCGGCAAAAGCGTCAAAATCAGAACTTACATGAGTAGTAATTATTTCCATTTAACTCTGGCATATAGGCCTGTAAATCTTTATTTTTTACCGGTCAGTCTTTCTAAAAAAGGCTGTAAAACTTACCCCTTTTTGCAATCCTTCTCATTCAATATATTTATCATAGCAGATTATTTTAGAAAGGGGCTTACGGCTTTTAATTTCGCCCTCTTCAGCCGGGAAACCGAGAGGTGTCAGGGCCACTACTCTGATGCCTTCAGGAATATCAAGGAGGTCCTTTACCAGTTTTTCTTTAAATGACCCTATCCAGCAGGTTCCCAGACCTCTTTCGGTTGCGGCAAGCATCAGGTGGTCCATGGCTATCCCTACATCTATGGGGTAGCTGTTCATATAACCCCCCATTACTCCATACGCCTCATTTTCACTGGCACATGCAACTATCAGCAGGGGAGCCTCTATAAGAAATGTCTGGTTGTTGCATGCGATAGACAGGTCATTTATTTTTTTCTTATCTTTTACCAGAACTAATTTCCATGGCTGAAGATTCTTGGCTGATGGGGCTTTCCTGAAAGCCTGCAAAACATAATTTAAATCTGCTTCTTTTACTTCCTGAGGTTTGTATGACCTTATGCTTCTTCTTCTCTCTATAACATCCATGATAGAATTAAATTGTTTCACTGAATATTACCCCCTTCTTTTAAAATCTTTTAACTGGATTTTAAAGAATCATCGCGACGATCTTCGCGACTTAATATTATTTTCTAATATTTAGCCGGAAACTACTCTATATTAACATTATGATTTTCTCAAGTAAAACTTTTTTACCACAAATCATGAACATAACGTTTTATGTATTTCTGGTATATCTCGTTTACAAATTCCATCTGTTCGTCTGTAAGAGGAGGAAGCTCAGATGCTTTTATGTTGCCCTCAATCTGGGATACCCTGCTTGCACCCGGTATTACGCAGCTTACATAATCGTTCATTAAAATCCAGCGCAGGGCAGAACCTGCAAGGTTTTCTTGAGTAAATTCTTTTTTGAGCTCCTCTACCGCCTCCAGCCCGACTTCGTATGGAACACCTGAAAATGTTTCTCCTTTATCAAAGGCTTTTCCTTCCCGGTTAAAAAAGCGGTGGTCACCTTTTGAAAATCTGGTATCCTTTTTAAATTTACCCGTCAGCATGCCGCTTGCCAGGGGAACCCTTACTATTATTCCCACATTTCTCCTGCCGGCGTGACTGAAGAATTCATCGGCAGGTTTATGCCGGAACATATTATAAATTATCTGTACCGTTGCTACGCCTGGGTATTCTATGGTCTTTAAAGCTTCTTCTACCTTCTCCACGCTGACCCCGTAATTTAAAATTTTACCTTTTTCTTTTAGCCCTTCCAGAATGCCGAAAACTTCCGGGTCATGGTAAACTTCTGTCGGGGGGCAGTGGAGCTGGAGCAGGTCTATCGCTTCAACATCCAGATTCTTCAGGCTGTCCTCTACAAACCCGGTTATATTATTCCTGTTGTATCCCTCCTTATTGTGAGGAACAAGCCTTCTTCCTGCCTTGGTAGCGACATAAATTCTTTCTTTTACCTTTTTTAAAAATTTTCCTATAGCTTCCTCGCTATGTCCATCATTATATACATCGGCGGTATCAATAAAATTAACTCCTCCGTCCACTGCTTTTCCTAAAATCTCTTCAGCGGTTTCATAGCTGAACTCCTCACCCCACCTGCCGCCAAGCTGCCAGGTGCCCAGTGAGACTTCTGAAACTTTAAAACCGGTTTTACCCAGAGTTCTGTATTTCATTTCAATCTCCTTTTTAACTTACGGCAACCTTACACTGAGATTAATAATTTATAGAAAAAATTTACATTACAAATTCATTTTAACAATAAATTTTACCGTTGCAACACAGCCCTTATATTTTTAAAAGTAAGAAGCTTAAAAATATAATGATTAGGGCGCGCCGGGATAAATGGCAGGGGTCGTAAGATTACAATTATCAAAAAGGGTAAGGTAAGATTTATCTATAATAAGAAACAGCACAATACTGATAAACCGTACAATAGATATGGAACTATTTTTTACTTTACGGTAATATATCAATAATTGGAAGGAATAATATTATGAAAGTATTTAAATATTTATTCATATTTCTTATAGTACTTATCTTTCTTGTGTCATGCAGTAAGCAGGAAGAAGCCGCTGTTAAAATCGATACCGGAGAAACTGAAGCAGAAGAGGCCGCCGAAGAAACTGATACGGATGAAAGTGCCGGAAGTGTCACTGAAGAAGAAATTCCCGCTTTAAAAGAAGTCTTTGAAGATGATTTTTACATAGGCACAGCAATAGAACCAGGCCAGCTTGAGGACCCGGAGCTTACCGAACTTATAATAAAGCATTTTTCAAGTATTACTGCAGAAAATGCCATGAAACCCGAAGAAATTCAGCCTCTTGAAGGAATATTTGATTTCAGGGATGCTGATAAAATCGCTGAATTTGCGATGGAAAACGGAATTGCCCTGCGCGGGCACACTCTTATATGGCACAATCAGGTGCCGGACTGGTTTTTTACTGAAGACGGAGCGCCGGTTTCGGGTGAAACACTTAAGGAACGCATGAAAGCACACATCACCGAAGTCATGCAGCACTACAAAGGTCAGATTTATGCATGGGATGTTGTAAATGAACCCATTGACGCAGATGCACCCGACGGATTGCTGAAAAACAGCTGGTTTGAAGTGCTGGGTGAAGAATATATAGAGCTTGCCTTCCGCTATGCAAGAGAGGCAGACCCTGATGCAAAACTCTTTTTGAATGATTTTGACACCACAAATGCAAACAAATGTCAGGCAATTGTGGACCTGGTAAAAAGACTCCAGGAAAAAGGTGCCCCGATAGACGGTATAGGTATGCAGATGCATATCTCCTCTGGAAATCCGTCACTTGAAGATTTTGAAAAAACACTTCAGAAATTCTCTGAACTGGGGCTTGAGATTCATATAACCGAAATGGATATATCTGTTTACGAAGACCGAAATGAGTCATATGAGACCATCAGTGAAGAGATGCTAAACGAACAGGGTCACCGGGTAAAGGATTTGTTCGGTGTCATTAATAAATATAAGGAGCATATAACCAGCGTAACCTACTGGGGAGTTGCAGATGAGTATTCCTGGCTCAGGTACTATTTTGAGGACCGCAAAGACTGGCCGCTGCCTTTTAATGAAGAACTTAAAGAAAAACCCTTCTTCTGGGGGATGGTGGACCCGGAAAAACTTGCGCCCAGGATAAACACGGCAAAAGCGATTGAGGGCACCGCTGAAATTGATGGAAATGTTGATGAAATATGGAATTTTGCAGAATATTTTCCTGCCATGGCACCTTCAGAAGGACCCGGCATGGAGGCAAGAGCGCTATGGGATACTTCAAACCTGTATGTCCTGCTTGAAGTCTCGGGTAAAATTTCCGGAGAAGATAACTCAGTTAAAATCTTTATAGATGAGAAAGACGATAAATCAGACTCCCTGGATGAAAATGACAGAGTAGTTGAATTTATCTTTGATTCTGAATGGGAAAATACCGGAGATGCTGCCATCAGCCAGACTGATGACGGGTATATTTTTGAAGCCCGCATCCCCTTTGAACATATAGAAGGCGGCAGAGATACCCGGATAGGACTGGATATCCAGGCAGCCTGCGGAGACGGGGCAACCGTAAAATGGAATGATAAGAAGGGCACTGCGGATAAAGTTCCCGGATACTGGGGCAGGGTTAATCTTGCAGCTGCTCCCGGCGGGGCAAACGCAAAATACGGGACCGCTGAAATTGATGGCACAATGGATGAAGGGTACAGCGCATGCAGCTCCCTATCCGTTGATACATTTATTCAGGGTATAGAAGATGAAAAAAATGTATTCCAGGGCGCAACTGCACAGGCCCGGGTACTCTGGGATGAAGATGCGATTTATGTATACATGGAAGTAAACGACCCGGTATTAAGCGAGGCAAGTGATACTGTCTATATGCAGGACAGCATTGAGGTTTTTGTAGACGAGAACAATAACAAAACAACTTACTATGAAGAAGATGACGGCCAGTACAGAGTAAGCTATAAAAACAGGCAGTCTTTCGGTTCAACCGGCAGCGTGGAAGGTTTTGAAAGTGCGACCCGGCAGCTGGATACAGGGTATGCTGTTGAGGCTAAAATTCCCTATCGGACAATTACCCCGCAGGAAGGTACGGTTATCGGCTTTGACCTCCAGGTAAATGACGACCAGGGAAGCGGAGCAAGGGACAGCATTGCTAAATGGAACGACCCGACCAATAATTCATGGCAGTCAACTGCAGGATTTGGGATTCTGACTTTAGGGAATTAAAAGCTGTGTCCTTTCATCATATAATTCCATAATTCTGGAAGTTATTTCCCCGGGGACTTCTCCCTGAAGTGTAAACCTGTCAACTTTTCTTACCGGCACTATCTCTGCAATGGAACTTGTTTTAAATATTTCATCGGCATCAACTAAATCCCTGTAATGGACCCTTCTTTCCTTTACTTTTATTCCATTTTCCCTGCACAGTCCCAGAACAACCCTTCTGGTAACTCCGGGCAGGATATTATGGGTAACAGGAGGGGTGTAAACGGTATTCCTTTTCACGTAAAAAATATTGCTGGAGGCGCCTTCCAGAACCAGCTTATCTGCGGTAAGGAATATTGCCTCTTTTGCACCGCTCCGGTGGGCCTCATCTTTTGCATAGAGGTTCTCAAAATAATTGATAAGCTTGTGAGTATAGATGGGACTTCCAACCGACGGTCTTTTTATTGCCGAAGAGATTATATTTATACCTTCGGTGTAATCGGCCGCAGGATAGGGTGTTAGCTTTTCTGCTATTACTAACAGGGTGGGCCTGTAGCCGCTGCTAAAATAGAGGTCTTTTCTGTGAACTCCCCTTGTTACAATTATTTTTATGTATGCATCTTTTCCCGCGAGATTATTTTTATTTAATGTTTCTCTTACCGCTTCCCACACATATTCTTCATCAAAGGTAGTGTTATATCTTAAAATCCTCAGCGAATGAAATAATCTTTTTATATGCTCGCTCAGCATAAATGCAAAGCCCCCGTAAATTCTAAGTGTCTCGTAGAGCCCGTCACCATACAAAAATCCTCTATCCTTAACCGGTATCCCTGCCCTGCTTCCGGTTGCAAACTTTCCGTTTATAAAAATATAATTACACATATCAGACCCCGATTTAAATTTATATTGTTTTTATTATTTTTTTTAAATTTTTTCCGGTAAAAAATTTTAAAGTTTCCGCAAGGGCTATTCCCTTATCCAGAGTTTCGTTGTACTCTTCTTCCGGTATGGAATCCTCAACAATTCCTCCACCTACATTATAATAAAATTTATTTTTCTTTATAACAAATGTTCTTATAACAATATTTAAATCTGTTGCAGAGTCAATCCCTATGTAACCTATTGAACCGGTATATACACCCCTCGCAGCGGGCTCCAGCCCATCAATAATTTCCATTGCCCTTATTTTGGGCGCACCTGTTATAGAACCTCCCGGAAAGGCTGCTTTTATTATATCAGAGATATCTGTTCCTTTTTTTACCCTGCCGGTAACTGTGGATACAGAATGGTAAACCCTGGCGTATTTTTCAATTACCGCGTGCTCTGCGACCCTGACAGTTCCGTAGTAACAGAATTTCCCGAGGTCATTCCTCTCAAGGTCAACAATCATATTGAGCTCCGCCCTGTCTTTTACACTGTTTTTAAGTTCGGTCATGTTTCTATTATCCCCTTCAGAATCAATCCCCCTGGGTCTTGTGCCCTTTATGGGCCTTGTCTCTATAATATCTCCTTTTAAAAATAAGAACCTTTCTGGTGAAGAACTCCCAATGCAGAAACCCGGAAACTTCAAGAAAGCCGAAAATGGAGCGGCGTTTTTTTCTCTAAGTATGTAATAGAGATCCGCCGGCTCCACGGGAAGTTCTGCCTCAAACCTCTGGCTGAAATTTGCCTGGTAGATATCGCCGTCATGGATATGCTGTTTTATTTTAATTACCCTTCCCGTGTAGCTTCTTTTTGACATATTGGGGCGGAGCTTTATATCACGAATATTTTTCCTGTAGTATTTTTCAATTATCTCATTTTTAATATCAGAAAATGTATCATCCGGCTTTTTTATTGCGGATATGTCATCATTCAGGCTCCTGCTTACCCTCTTTATCAAGTCTTTATCACTTATATTCTCATCAATAAAATCATTTTCAAAAAAATGTGCTCCGGAGATATCTTCACCACTACTGCCATCTTCCCCGCTTTTTTTATACTTTTTATCTTCCGCTACCTTAAAATTCTTTATGTAATACCACCTGCCGCCCTCGTGTCCGTAGGCCAGCAACCTGTCATAATACAGTAAGTAAAAAACCGGAAGGCCCATATCATCCACCGCACCGGAGAGGAGCTTCTCTATATAATTTTTTAAATCATATGAAAAATAGCCGATAAAGCCCCCTCTGAAATCGGGAAGTTTTAATTTAGGAATATTCTTTCCGCCTGTTTTTACTATCTTTCTTATTTTTTCCCCCGCTATATGTAATGCCCTTATATTCCCCTGACCCGTGCCCGGGAAACTGTAGATAAGACTTCTGATATTCTTTTTTAAGAATGATAACGGATGCTGATATGAACGGCAGCAAATTCCTGCAGAAATATTAATGGATTCATTTGTGTATCCGTCGCTTTTTATGATTAGAGAGGGCTTCCAGGCAATATATGAAAACCTCGAGTATTTATTGCCGGGAAGGCTGCTGTCCAGAAAACTCAGGTAGCCTGAATCTTTTAACATATAGGCAATATCCTGAGGTTCTGCTTCCAGATTAACATCGGTAATTGTGGAAAGAATTTTCATAAATTTATGAAATTTTTAAGTATCTGCAGTCCAGCCGGAGTCAGGAAGGATTCAGGATGAAACTGTATTCCTTCCAGTTTGTATTTTTTATGCCTAACCCCCATTACAATACCGTCTTCTGTACGGGCTGTTACTTCAAGTAAGGAAGGGATGGAGTCTTTTTTTAAAATAAGGGAATGATACCTTGCCGCCTCAAATGGATTTTTAATACCTTTAAAAATGCTCTTTCCGTCGTGGTAAATCCGGGATGTTTTCCCGTGAATCACCAGCCCGGAATTTATCACTTCCGCTCCGAATACTTCTCCGATACACTGGTGGCCCAGGCATACTCCCAGTATGGGTATTTCCCTATAAAATTGCTTTATTATCTCTTTTGACAGTCCCGCATCGTCAGGCCTTCCGGGGCCCGGAGAGATTACTATTTTTGAGGGAGACATTTTTTTTATTTCATCCACAGTTATTTTATCGTTTCTTCTGACTTTTATACTCTCGCCCAGCATTCCAAGGTACTGCACCAGATTAAAAGTAAATGAATCATAATTGTCTATCATGAGTATATCTATTTTTTTTGTCTCTGTGGCTGTTCCCACTATTATTTTCCTCTGTTCTTTTCTATTCCTGTTTTTATACAGATTAAATTATATGTTTATATGCATAAATATTTGCAAAACTCAATTTTTATTAAAAATTAGCTCCGGTTCCCTGTAACTGAAATTATATTAGAAGCAGGACAAAATCTCAAAAGGAATATTATATTTTTATCCGAGGATTTTTTAGAAAATAATTTTAAGGGATTATTTTTTCTATAAAATCTATTTTTTTGTAGTCGCTGTCAAAGGAAAATACCACGCAGCAGTTATTTTTTGCCATGTGACTGGAGATGTATGCATCTATAAAATCAATATTTTTTTCTTCATATAAATCCAGTGCCTTCATTACAATCCACCGGTTCTCTATTACTGCATTATTAATTTCTGCAATAGCCAGTATCTTCTCAGCCACTGCAGTTCTTCCCAGATTATACACACTTTCCAGAACATAAATAATTTCAGCAATTACCAGGTCACATATAAATAGTTCATGCTTTCCTTCAGATACCTGGATGAGAAATTTTTTTGATTCCTGTGCCTGGCCGACCGGCTCGCCGGTAAAAAATCTTATAAAAAGATTGGTATCGGCATAAATTCTATTTTTCAAGGTTTAATCCTTTTTGCCATATTTTCATGTGCTTTTTTCTCTATTTCCTTCCAGCCCAATTTTTTTACTTTTTCGGGTACCCTGACAGAGCCTTCCAAATCAAAGATAAAAGTAATTTTTCTAATATAGACTTCATTTTCGCAGAATTTAGCTATAACCTTATCCCCTTCTTTTAGCCCGAGCCGGTCCCTTATTGGTTTTGGTATTGTTATCTGACCTTTTTTCGTTACCGTAGTAGTACTCATATATATTTTCCTTACTAATATTTATATGTATTACTTTATCATAAAAGTAATATTTAGTAAAATGTCTTACAGCCCTGATGCATGTACCGGCGCCGTATAAATAAACCACTGCTTTTATTCTTAATCATCTGAGTATTCGAGAATATCTCCTGGCTGACATTCCAGATGTTTACATATGGCGTTTAATGTCGAAAAACGGATTGCCCTTACTTTGCTGGTCTTGAGGTTTGATAAATTTACTATTGATATGCCGACTTTTTCTGCCAGCTCACCCAGTTGCATTTTTCTATCTGCAAGAACCCTGTCAAGTCTGATTATTATTGCCATGATAAATCTCCTCCTCTTAAAGTGTGGCGTCATATTCATCTTGCAGATAGCTTCCATACCTGAATATTCCTGCAAGTATTAGAACAAGAAACCCGGTCAGTAACATAGCTCCGTCAACTGTAAAGGTTACATCGACATTTTTAATTTCCAGTGAATCAATTATTGCCATAGCTGTTATACCTTCCGCGATCTTTAAAATAACTGAACCAGCCATAAGGACAATCCCGATTATTAAAAGCCTTTTTGAATTATTTTTTTCAAAAGGATGATCGTTTGCAATGGTTTTTAGAATCGACCTTAAGTTATGCGCAATTAAAAGGAGCATTAAAGAAATAACCGTTACCGTTGGAAGTATGACCTGTAAAAAGGGCCTGAAATTAATATCACTGTACAGGTTCGGATCAATATTATATTTCATTACTCCGCCTATCGTAGAAATAGACCACCCCTCCTGTATCCTTGATGCTATAAAAATGTCTTCAGGAACAAATAATGTTACTATAAAAATTATAAAACTAACCGCTCCTAAAACTACTGCAGCCCAGAAAACACATCAAAAATTATTTTGATTATTCCGGCAAGCCTTTTCAGCTTTGTTTTTTTGATATCCATTTATTCGCCGCCTTTCATTAATTTTTATTAGAATGTGAGTTTATTTTAATATATAAATTAATGATTGTCAATAAATATTTATAGTATTACATTAATTATTTATTAATATAAATTAAACCATGCGCCTGAGAGGCTTTTTCCTGCCGGTTCATAGTATTATAAAACTAAATGGATTTAGTTCGTCCTTAATAAATTATAAACAAACTGTTTTCTTATGCTCCGCCTGCTAAAGTAATTGATTGAAACTACTTAAGAGTTAAGGTAGAATTTTAACTTATGATAAAGGTAGAAAATCTTACAAAAAATTTTGGTGATACTACCGCAGTCGAAAATATATCGTTTGATATCGGTGAGAGCGAGATCTTCGGGTTTCTGGGACCAAACGGTGCGGGAAAGACCACCACAATAAGGATGCTGGCTACTCTTATTTCCCCGACCTCTGGAGATATAACCGTAGATGGTAGAGATTCCAGAAACAACGGCGAATATATCCGTTCAATTATCGGAATCCTTACCGAATCCCCCGGATTGTATGAAAAAATTTCTGCCTATGAAAATCTGGATTATTACTCCAGCTTTTACGGTATTCCGGCTGCCAGAAGAAGAGAAAATACTGAGAAGTATCTTAAGATGTTTGGCCTCTGGGACAGAAAAGACGACCCGGCCGGCACTTATTCAAAAGGCATGAAGCAGAAACTTGCCCTCTCCCGCGCGCTTATACACGAACCAAAAATACTTTTCTTGGATGAGCCCACCGCCGGCCTTGACCCGGAAAGTGCCCACATGGTAAGAAATTTTATTGATAGCCTGAAAGAAGAAAAAACAACGGTTTTTTTATGCACCCATAACCTGGAGGAGGCATCAAATCTTTCAGACAGGGTCTGCATAATAAAAAGAAAGATTATAAGGATTGCCACTCTCTCAGAACTCCAGAACAGCAATAAAAATAAAAGAGTTGAAATTGTATTTAAGGACGATGCGGCAAAATATACTGGCCTTATAGAAGAAATTAATGAGATAAAAGATATCAGCGCTGATAATAACAGGATGGTTTTATTGATTGAGAAGCCTGAAATCTCCAATCCCCTGGTTATAAGGAAACTGACATACAATGGGGCAGAAATTATTTATTTTAATGAAATAAAAGCATCCCTTGAGGAAATTTATCTGGATTTGATAAAGGATGAAGAGGCAAAATGAAAAAAGCGCTTATCATATTTAAAAAAGAAATAAAAGAAATTATAAAAACTAAAAGCATATGGGGACCTATCCTTCTAATTACAATAATACTTTCAATTGGCATGCCTCTGGGGTTTATCCTGGGAAGTGAGCCCATACTGGAAGATGAAGATACCCTGAATTTTATAACCAAAGTTTTTGGCTCTGTTGAGGACCCGTTAAGGGTGCTCATAGGATTTATATTAAAACAATTGATTGTCTTTTTGCTTATAATATCTGCAATGGTGCCCAGTTTAATCGCTCCTTCTTCAATACTCATGGAAAAGGAAAACAATACTCTGGAACCTCTTCTGGCCACACCTATAAAAACATCAGAACTGCTGCTGGGAAAAACACTTACAGCACTTATACCGGCATTTGCTATTTCTACTATCAGTTTTATCATACTGACTGTAGTTGTGGATATTACAGCCTTTATCAAACTCGGTTATGCCCCGCTCCCCACTGTGGAATGGGTTATAGTTGCATTTATCTTAAGCCCCGTATTATCCTTTATCATTACTATGGCAAGTGTGATTGTCTCTTCAAAGTCTACAGATATTAAAAGTGCCCAGGGTATAGGAGCGGTAGTGATATTTCCTGTTTACCTGATTATTGGCCTACAGCTGGCCGGACTGTTTCTTTTAAATATCACCTTTCTTCTTATAGGTTGCATGGTGCTACTGGTATCATGCCCCTTTATCCTGAAAATGGCGGTAAAGATTTTTGACAGGGAAAATATACTCACGCGCTGGAAGATGAAGGCTTAATTATAAAAGACTCATTACTTCTCTGCCCATCGGTGGCGTTGGTCCTTCCTGCGAGCATACCCATGAACCGAGCCTGTTGGCGGCATCGCTAATCTGTTTAAGGTTGCCCCCCCCTGGATATATTTAACCGCCATTACAGCTGTAAAAGAATCTCCAGCTCCAACAGTATCAATAACACTAACTTTATAGCCCGGATGCTGGTAATTTACTGGCAATCAACCCGTCCTGACCCAGGTTTTTTACAAAATATGCAAAGTTGGCAGGAGCGCCGCCCAGCTTTTTACCTGATGGAAATACATCCCACAATATTTCTCCGATACCTGTTACTTTATACGACATCTTATTCCCGGTAAGAATTAAATTTTTTCCTGGCTATATGCTGGCCGGCAGACCTAAAAAATCTATTTAAATCTTCTTCTTATTTTTCTTAACTTATAATTAAGGTCATCCTTAGGTGTATTCCGGTAATTACCGCTCTGTCTGTTTCCTTTAAAACTCCTACCTTTATCAGGCTTGGCCTCATTAACCACAATAGTTCTCTCTTTAAAAATATTCTTATTTAGCTTTTCTATGGCTTTAGCTGCCTCTTCCTCCGTTTCCATTTCCACAAATCCAAAGCCTTTTGACCTACCGTCAAGATACCTTATTACTTTTGCATAGGTTACATTACCCTCACTGGAGAATAACTCCTTCATGTCTTTATCTGTAACAGAATATTCCAGATTTCCTACATACAGTCTTTTGCTCACTACACTTCCCTTTCATTTTTAAAATTACTTTTGCACAATAAATAACATAAATACAACAAATTAAAGTAAAAACCCTGACTTTATTGGAAGGTTTACCAAAAAATGCAGATTCATTATAGATAAACATTATTTAGCAATAACCCTGCTTTTAATTATTATACCACAAAAGAAGTAGATGCGTATTTATTATATATTATATTTGAGTTAACACCGATACTTAAATAAACATTGACAAAAGCTTGAAAGAGCTTATACTTAAGGTTCTCTTTTGTTTAATAATGTTTTAATTAAGAGTCAGGGTTTGTTATCAGCAATTACCTCTCTAAAAGAAATATTGTAAAGCTTAGAGAAACAATAATAAGTAAAAGGAGGTAAGAATGCAAAGTAACAAACTATACGTAGGAAATTTAAACTACTCTGTTACTGACAAGCAACTGGAAGAACTGTTTTCCCAGCATGGTCAAATTAAAGAAGTTACCATAATCGGAAACAAGGGATTTGGATTTGTTGAAATGTCAGATGTATCAGAAGCAGAAAAGGCAAAAGAAGCTTTAGACGGTACGACCTTTGAGGGCCGTAATCTAAAAGTTGATGAAGCCCGACCAAAAAGAGAAAGAACAGAAAGCAGTTATAGAAGATATTAAATTAATTGCATAGATTAATTTGATAAGTTATTAAGACCCCGCTCAGGCGGGGTCTTTTTATATTAAACAAAAAATCTTCCTACCTGGAAAACCAGAAAAGACACAGTCCAGGCAAGCAGGAGGGTGTACCCCATCTGAAATAACATCTCTTTTGTCCCCGCTTCTTTTCTAAATACAGCCATAGCAGCCAGACAGGGGAAATAAAGCAGGGTAAACAACATAAAGTTATACCCGACAAGGGGCGTATAATTTTTATTCAGAGCTGTTTGCAAAGAATCAGACTGGCTTTCTGTATCTTCTATGCTGTAAAGGGTTCCCATAGTGGATACAATTACTTCCTTGGCGGCAATGCCTGCAACCGTAGCCACTGCCATTTTCCAGTCAAATCCCAGTGGCCTGAAAACCGGTTCCAGGAAATGCCCGACCCTTCCCGCAGCTGAATAAGCAAGGCTTTCTCCTGCCATCTTTGCTTCTATGTTTGACTTCTCGCTGCTATATTCATCAAAGGTAATCTCCCCGGACTGGTAAAGTAGTTCATTCTCTTCAAATTGAGCCTCATAATCCTGTGAGTAATTATCTCCTATCATCGGAAAAGTAAAAAGCAACCACATCAGGATTGATATAGCGAGAATTACTGTTCCGGCCTTTTTAATATACTCCCATACCCTTTCCCAGGTATGAATTAACACTCCCTTAATTGTTGGCATGCGGTATGCCGGTAATTCCATAACAAATGGTTCTGATTCACCTCTGAACCTCGTTGCTCTGAGTACCTTTGCCATAATAACGGCCATCAATACGCCTACTAAGTAAATAGAAAATATAACGTTCCCTGCCATTGCCGGAAAAAATGCCCCGGCAAATAATACATACACCGGAAGACGTGCGCCGCAGCTCATAAAAGTGTTAATATGCATGGTGACCAGGCGGTCCTGTTTATTTTCCAGAATTCTTGAACCCATATAAGCCGGAACCGTGCAGCCAAATCCAATGACCAGAGGAATAAAAGATTTTCCATGAAGGCCTATCTTGTGCATTATTCTATCCATGACAAATGCAGCCCTTGCCATATAACCTGAATCTTCAAGTACCGCTATGGCAAAAAATAGCATTATTATATTGGGAGTAAAGGTTATTACCCCGCCTACGCCCCCTATCACTCCATCCACCAGAAGCGACCTCATTAAATCATGATGAACAACATTTGTAACAAGGCCACTTAATTTTTCAAAGCCCAATTCCAGCCATCCCACGGGATATTTACCCAGGCTGAAAACGAGCTGGAACATAAGCCACATTATGAGTAAAAATATCGGTATCCCGAATACCCTGTTAGTAAGTATCCTGTCAATCCTCTCGGTTCTGTCTAATTTCGCCGGTTCTACTTCCTTGTATGACTCAAGAAGCGCCCCTTTGATAAACCCGTATCTTGCATCAGCTATTATTACTTCAGGAGTATCCCTCAGTATGCTGGTTATACGACTTATAGAACTATTAACTGTGTCCTCAATTTTTTTATATTTCTGAACATCAGCCTTTTTTATTAAGTTGATTATTTCTGCGTCCTGCTCAAGAAGTTTTACTGCAACCCATCTGCGGCTGAAATTAAAAGTCGGTATTTCTTCCCTTTCCAGAACAGAGGTGATATTAAAAATTTCATTTTCTATTTCTTCACCATACTTGATTTCTACCTTTTTCCTCTTTCCTCTTTCCGCTAAATCAATTGCCGCTTCTAAAATTTCACCTTTTCCTACTCCCCTGGAGCCTACCGTTTCAATAACAGGCAAACCCAGAAGCTCTGAAAGCAGGTTAATATCAACTATTTTCCCGATTTTCTTTGCTACATCAGACATATTAAATGCCAGCACAAGAGGTGTATCCAGCTCAATGAGCTGGATCGCAAGATAGAGGTTCCGCTCGAGATTAGATGAATCAACTATATCAATAACAACATCCGGCTTCTCATTGACTACAAAATTCCTGGCTATAATCTCTTCCTGGGAATAACCGGTAAGACTGTAGGTTCCGGGGAGGTCAATAACAGTTATTCTGTATCCTTTATATTCAACTACACCGGTCTTTTTTTCAACGGTAACGCCCGGATAATTACCTACATGTTGATGTAAGCCGGTTAGATTATTAAATATGGTCGTTTTACCTGAATTAGGGTTTCCGGAAAGGGCAATAGTTATTTCCCTGGCAGCCATCAGATCTCCTCGACCTGAATTCTTTCGGCCATCCCGCTACCAATAGCAAACTTGGTGCCCTTGATAATAACGCACCTCGGTCCTCCACGGGACGCGCCTGTGACATAGAATACCTCGCCCGGAACAAATCCCATGGCACACAATCTGGAGTTAAGCCTGTATCCTCCATGAATTCTTAGAACCCTGTACTTTTTTCCGGGAACTGCATCTGCCATGCTAAATAATCTTCTCTCTGGCACATGCCCCCTGAGAGCCTCTCCTAATCTTCTATGTCCGGTTATTCTTCTTCCTAAACCCCATCTTCTCATTGTAGATAGCCTCACTAATTAATATTAGACTTGTCTAACTTTAATAAGACTATATAAAATTGTCAAGATTTTTTAATGATTTTTTAAAAATTTTTAATTCTGTGGTGAAACACTAACCTATTTGCAACAGCTCTTTGGATGATGTCCGTATTTTGAAAAATAATTAAAATTTTTAAGCCAGATTGGCCCGCCTTCTGGGCATGTATCTATAAACCTGGTAAATTTCATAAGCTTTTCCATTGCTTCCTTGCTTATATAATGTTCAATATTGCAGGCATCTTTTTTTGAAGTAGCATTACTAACACCAAGAATATCCTTTAAAAATTTATACAGTTTCTCGTGTTTACTATATACTTCCTTTGCCAGCCTGTAACCCTCGCCTGTTAATTCAAGGTAGCCGTATTTTTCATGAGCCACCAGACCTTTTTTTGTAAGTTTTCCAATAGCGTCAACAACCGACGGCGTTTTCACATTTAAAAATCCGGCAACCTCTTTTACTCTTACAACTTTACTGTTAAGCCCTATCACATACATTGCCTCAAGATAATCTTCCAGACTCTGAGTTAGCTTTTTCATCGTATCACCACTTTTTAATAATCTAATATTGTTAGATTAAACTAACTATAAATGCAAAAACAACTTTTGTCAAATCTTGAAAACTAAAAGTGCGAAAATAGCAAAATGTATGCCACCTCACACCACAACTTTGTTCCTTCCCATAGCTTTAGCCTTATAAAGAGCATCGTCCGCCCGTTTTATAAGTTCATTAATACCGGTTGCATCAAAAGGATAACTTGAAATCCCAATGCTTACCGTAAGATTCCGCCCGGGTTCGATCATCTCTTCCCCATCAAATTTGCTTTTTTCTATAACTTCACGAATCCTTTCAGCAAAAATTTTTGCATTTTCTTTATTCGTTTCACTGCATATTACGGAAAATTCTTCCCCACCATAACGATACACCCTGTCCGGGTTTCTCTTGTTAACAAGGAAAACCCGCCCTATTTTATTTAAAGCCATATCACCCATCTGGTGACCATGGATATCATTATATTGTTTAAAAAAATCAATATCTATCATAAGCAGGGATAAGCTTTTGGTATACCTTACAGCTTCATCCATTGTATTTTTCAAATCTACATCAAATTTCCTCCTGTTATAGACACCTGTCAGCTCATCTATTACAGTTAATTTCTTTATTTTTTCATAGTTTAATGCTCTTTCTATGGCAATTGAGATCTCGTGAGCCAGAATATTTAAGAAATATTCATGCCTGTCAGAAAAGGCATTGGTCTTTTTTGAGTCAATGTATATAATTCCCTTCACTTCTTCTTTAACTATAACAGGTATACATATCATAGAAGTTGTTTTTTCTCCTCTGGGGATACTGTATTTAAAATATGAACTATCAATATTTCCTATAAACAATTTATTTTTTGTGGATAATATATACTTTATAAGAGGCATTTCCCTTGTAAACTCTATCTGCCTGATGCTATTTCCAAAACCAATCTCGCTCTGGAGTTTTACCCTGTCACCATCTAAAAGAATTATAGCGCACCCGTTACAGTTAATTACCTTAAAAACTTTCTCTACAATCAAATCACAGACTTTCTCTAATTCCAGCTCCGAGCCAATGGAGATAGTTATTCCGAAAATCGCTTTTAAAATTTTTAGATCAACGCTATTTTTATTGTTCATTATTAAAGTTGTAAACCATTAAAAACTCCTGAATTTAAAAACTTTTATTTTAAAATTATTATAAATCTTTGAAATTTTTTTTCTACTTTTTTAACACTAAAATTAGTTGAAACCAGAAAATAATAAAAAACATCTTCGTTGTGACCGGCAATATTTAATAAAATTCTT
>Ga0307434_1000635_pt1 | contig 22148 bp, 21 predicted proteins | sample SalMarWE160220MG_FD_202156 | JGI IMG/M metagenome (GOLD analysis project Ga0307434, IMG submission 202156) | Salt marsh sediment microbial communities from the Plum Island Ecosystem LTER, Massachusetts, United States - WE1603-220 | ecosystem: Environmental > Aquatic > Marine > Intertidal zone >... | reverse complement strand
TGACCTGCGTGAAGTGGGGGCTAAGCCAATAGTTTCTTTTCATGACTTCGATGGGACCCTTGAGTTGTCACGGTTGAATCTTGTTCTTGAAGAGGAGATTGCCTTGGGGGCTGAAGTCTGCAAAATCGTTACCACAGCCAATCAAGTTGAAGACAACTTAACAACGTTAAATTTTGTTTCCGAGGCTTCCAAAAAAGCCAAGATAGTCTGTTTTGCCATGGGAGAACTCGGTAAACCCTCCCGTTTGCTGTCTCCAGTCTTCGGAGCCTTCTTCACTTTTGCCTCACTTGATGAAAAAAGAAAAACGGCAGAAGGTCAGCTAACTATTCAGGAAATGAGGCGGGCATACGAGCTTCTGGGGCTAAGGTAAAAATGAAAATCAGCGGAAAAACTAGGGTTTGCGCCGTCATCGGCGATCCAGTAGAGCACTCCCTAAGTCCAGCTATGCATAATGCAGCCTTCCAAAAGTTGGGGTTAAACATTGTTTACGTGGCTTTCAAGGTAACAAAAAATGAGCTGAAGTACGCCATTTCTGGCGCAAGAAGCTTGGGGTTTCTAGGATTAAACGTGACCATGCCCCACAAAAACGCCGTCATAAGTTACTTGGATGAGGTTGATTCGACGGCGGAAGCAATCGGCGCAGTAAACACCATACGCAACAATCAAGGGAAGCTGGCGGGATACAACACCGACGGCAAAGGCGCCATGATTGCCCTCCAAGAAAGCGGCGTAGACCCTGAGGAAAAGAAGATGCTTCTCCTCGGAGCCGGAGGCGCAGCAAAAGCCATAGCCTTTCAGGCAGTGCAAGAGGTGGAGGAACTGGTTATCCTCAACAGAACCCCAGAAAAGGCAGAGCAGCTAGCTGAGTTGCTTTTCAAAAAATTTGGTAGCAAAGTGAAGGGCGGAGCGCTCTCAGTTAACGTTCTGAAGAAGGAAATGAAAACCGCTGACATTCTGGTTAACGCCACCTCTGTGGGCATGCATCCGGACGTTAACATGAGCCCAGTTCCGTCAGATTTGCTGAGACGCGACCTGTGCGTGATGGATATAGTTTATAATCCGTTGGAAACCAAGTTGGTGAAGGATGCGAAGGCGGTTGGAGCCAAGGTTGTTTTGGGTCTTGATATGCTGCTTTATCAGGGCGCTGTATCCTTCGAAATTTGGACTAACTGTCCGGCTCCAGTTGATGTCATGAAGAAGGCTGCCTTGAACAAACTAGCTGAACAGGGTGAAAGCCATTGAGGGGAAAAGCTGAGGCAATAAGTCACGGAGCAGCCACGATAGTTAATGCCATAGCAGCAGGCAAGGGAGCAGCTGTAGGAGTGGACCTGTGGACAAAAGCCTCCGTCACACTCACAGACGAACCCGGAACAGTGACGGTTAAGATTCTGCCGGACTCCTCAGAGAATCCGGTATTGGCACAGAAGACGGTTGAACGTGTTCTCAAGCATTTGGGGTTAGAGAAAGAGTTCGGCGCCAAAGTTGAAACAACGTCAAACATTCCCGTGGCAAGGGGACTGAAGAGCAGCAGTGCAGCGGCAAACGCCGTAGCCTTGGCAACCACCGCGGCGTTGGAGCGTAGCTTAGATGATGTTGATGTGGTGAAGCTGGGTGTCGACGGGGCGGTGGACGCAAAGGTTACTGTAACCGGAGCCTTCGACGATGCCTGTGCCTCATATTTTGGCGGCGTCGTAATCACCGATAACATGGAACGGAGAATCGTTAAACGCTTTGAACTGGCTGAAGCCCCAGCTGTCCTGTTTCATGTTCCAGCAGAAAAGAGCTACACTATCAGTTCGGATGTGAAACGAATGAAAACCATGGCTCCCTTCGTCAAACTAGCCTACAAAGAAGCCCTGAGCGGAAACTACTGGGCAGCCCTAACCCTGAACGGTTTAATCTATTCTTCGGCGCTGGGCTACGATTCATCCCCAGCCGTAGACGCCCTCAACGCGGGAGCAATTGCCTCCGGATTGTCCGGAACTGGACCCGCGGTTACTGCCATCGTTGCTGAAGATAAGTTAGACTCTGTGAAGGAGGCTTGGCAGAGGCATGAGGGAGAAATCTTGGAGGCTCGGATTAATCAGGAGAAAGCTAGGGTGGTAGGCTGAAAAGATGGAGGTTACAGTCGAGAACACAGACCGTCTTGAGGGCACTGTTTCGGCTCCTCCCTCCAAAGCTTACACCCACCGGATGCTCATAGCCGCATCCCTGTCAGATGGAACCTCAAAAATTTCTAATCCACTAGTCTCGGATGACACTCAAGCGACTCTAGGGGCAGTAAAGGCGTTTGGGGCAGAAACAGAGTTACAGGAGAACTGCTGGACAATCCATGGACAAGAAAAGCTCAAGACGCCTAGCGGTCCCATAGACTGCAGAGAGTCGGGATCGACGCTTCGTTTCATGATTCCAGTTGCAACCCTTGCCCCCGGATCTTCAATGCTCCTTTTTGGGGCGTCCTTTGAGCGGAGACCTGTTGCGCCGCTTCTTGAGAGCCTCAGGGAGCTGGGGGTCGAATCTGCCGTTCAAAGAGACGGCTCGTCTGTTATGGTTTGTGGAGGGGGAATCAGGGGAGGAAGAACTTCGATAAGGGGCGACGTAAGCTCCCAGTTCATCTCTGGGTTACTGTTTGCCTGTCCAAGGGCGAAGGAGGACACGGAAATCACGGTTACCGCTCCCTTGGAGTCTAGGGGCTACGTTGAGATGACCCTTGAAGTGCTGGTTAAGCATGGGCTGGAGGGTGCCGTAAATGATGATCTTTCGTGCCTGTGGATTCCCGCAAATCAAAGCTACGTTCCATGCGATCATACGGTTCCGGGAGATTTTTCGTCTGCAGCCTTTCTTTTGGCAGCCGCGGCGGTTACTTCGTCACATGTAACCGTCAAGAATCTGGAGTATCAAACATGTCAGGGTGACAGGGAAATAGTGGGCATACTGGCGGAGATGGGTGCAACCGTTAAGGTAGGAGACGATCATGTGGAGGTTGAGGGAGGGCAGCTTGTTGGCGTTGACATCGACGCCAAGGATATCCCTGATTTGGTACCTGTCTGTGCTGTTCTTGGCTGTTACGCTGATGGGCGCTCGTTGATATATAATGCGAAGAGGCTTAGATACAAGGAATCGGATAGGCTAGATTCGATATGCACGGAACTGAAGAAGATGGGAGCCGACATCACCGTGAACGAGGATGGCTTAACCATAAACGGTGGAAGCAGATTGCATGGGGCAACAGTTGACCCCCATAATGACCACAGGATAGCCATGGCGTGCGCCGTAGCTGCTCTGGGTGCCGAGGGTAAAACAAAAATTCAAAACGTTGAATGTATAAATAAGTCGTATCCGCAGTTCTTCAGTGACTTGCGTGTGTTAGGAGCGAATGTAGTTGGGAGCTAACTCGATAGGAAAAGAATTTGTTGTAACCTGCTTCGGCGAGAGCCACGGCAGATGCGTCGGAGCAGTCATAGATGGGTGCCCAGCGGGTCTACCCCTCACAGAAGAGGACATCCAGAAAGAACTTGACAAACGGTTGCCGCCCAGCACGGAACTGGTTTCTGCCCGAAGAGAAAAGGACACTGTCGAGATTCTGTCGGGAACTTTTGAGGGCTTCACTACCGGTGCCCCGATCTGCGCGTTGGTGTGGAACAAGGAGGCGGTTTCCGGAGATTACGATTCCATACAGGACAAGCCTAGACCCGGGCACGCTGACTACCCCGCCAGAATCAAGTATATTAGATTCAATGATTACCGTGGCGGAGGAAGGTTCTCTGGCAGAATCACTGTGGCCTTCGTCATAGCTGGCGCCGTAGCCAAGAAACTGCTGAATGTCTTTGGCGTCGAAGTTCTAGCATATACAACCGCTATTGGAGACGTGGAACTGCGGGCAACCCTGTCTCTTGATGATGTTAGGGAGAACACTTACGCGAACTCCGTGAGATGCCCAGACCCTGAGGTTGCGGAGGAGATGGAGGAAACGATTCTGAGGGCAAAGAAGGAGGGTGACAGCGTGGGCGGAATCGTCGAGTGCGTAGCCTTTAACCTTCCAGTTGGTGTCGGTGAGCCCATCTTTGACTCGTTGGATGCAGAAATTGCGAAGATGCTTTTTGATGTGCCAGCTGTTAAGGGCGTCGAGTTTGGGGTGGGCTTCGAGGCTGCGAAGATGAGGGGTTCAGAAAACAATGACTCTTACGGGATGTGCGACGATGAAATTGAGTTGCTGAGCAACAACGCTGGCGGCGTCTTAGGCGGGTTATCGTCTGGGATGCCTCTTGTGGTTAGGGTGGCGGTGAAGCCCACGTCGTCGATTTCGAAAGAACAAAAAACTGTGGATTTGTCAACGATGCAGGATGCGACAATCAGCGTGAAAGGCAGACATGATCCCTGTATTGTGCCCAAAGCTGTTCCTGTTGTGGAGGCTTCGGTTGCCACTGTTTTGGTTGATCAGATGATTCGGGGAGGTTTTATACCTAAGGTTTTGGGAGTTGAGGCTATTGGAGAATATTATGACGTTAAGGAAGAAGATTGACGAGATCGATGAAAATTTAGTTCGCCTGTTGAAGGACAGGATGGAGCTGTGCAGAACTATCGGCAAAATCAAAGAGGAAAAGGGGCTTGCCGTCAAGGATCTTCGGAGAGAAGATGAGGTTTACCTGCACGTTATGAGTAAGGCGTTGGAGTCGGGGCTTGATCCCCAGAAAGTTGAAGCCATCTTCAAACAGATAGTTGCTTTGGGCGTCTCTGTTCAGGGCGCCGAATAAGAATACTTAAAGCATTACTGCACAATTCATGATGAGAAACCTGTCCTTCGGAGTTGAGGAAGATGCTGTATGAAATAAGCGAAAAGGCGATACAACTTGAAAACCAAGGAAAACGGATGATCAAGTTCAATCTGGGAGACACGGATATGCCCACACCGCCTGAAATAGTTGAGGCAGCCTACGATGCTATGAAGCGGGGAAAAACGAAGTATTCTTCGGCTGCTGGAGAGATGAAGCTGCGGGAGGAGCTGGCGGGCATTCATGGCGTTTCTGTGGATAATGTGGTGATAACCACTGGCTCGAAGTGGGCGGTTTTCTCGGCGATGCTTCTGTTGCTGAAGAAAGGCGAGAATGTTGTTATCCCTTCTCCTCACTGGACCAGCTACGAGTTAGCCGCGAAGAAAGTTGGTGCTGAAACCCGTTTTCTGAAGGCGGAACTTGAGTCTGACTGGAGGATTGATGTTGAAAAATTGGCGGAGTTAATTGATGATAAGACGCGGCTGATAATATTGAATAGTCCGAGTAATCCGACGAGCAAGGTTGTTGATGAGAAAACTTTCGGTGAGATTGTTCAGTTAGCGGAAAGCAGGGGAGTTACTGTTATTTCTGATGAGGTTTACTCTGACATCAGCTTCGTCCCGGCTAAGAGCATCCTAGATTTCGGCGAAGACCATATACTTGTGAACAGTTTTTCTAAAACTTTTGCGATGACAGGGTGGAGAATCGGCTACGCTGTTGTTGAAGAGGAGCTGGCTCAGAGGATGATTAAGCTGAACCAGATAACCACCACCTGTGTTCCCGCGTTTATCCAGTACGGTGCCCTGAAGGGGTTAGAGCATAGGAAGAAGATTGCGGATGACATCAGGGAGCAGTTTCGGTTGAGAGCGGATGTGGCGGTTAAGGTTCTTTCCAAGTCGAAGATGAGGTTTTCTCGCCCTGATGCGCCGTTTTATCTGTTTCCTAGGGTTGACGGTCTGGATTCTGAACGTTTCGCTCTGAATCTGTTGGATAAGGGGGTTGCTGTGGCTCCAGGAACCGCCTTCGGAGATTACCGCGAATACTTCAGGATAGCTTTAACTGTGGACGAGGAGAAGGTTAGGGAAGGCTTGGAGACGCTGTGTGAGGCTCTACCTTGAGGGTTGCAGTTATCGGCGCGGGGAAGATGGGTCGATGGTTCACACAATTCTTCAAGGATGAAGGCTACTCTGTAGTTGTTTCCAGCAGAAGCCGAAGCAAAGCAGAGGCGTTAGGGACTGAGTTTGGCGTTGAGGCTGCCGACAGTTATGTGGAGGCTGTCAAGGGTGCTGACTGGATTCTGTTGTGCGTGTCTTTGGAGGGCTTGGAGCCTGTGCTGAAGCAGATTGGCTCTCATGTACAGTCTGGTCAGGCTGTTATGGACATTAGTTCAGTTAAAGAGATTCCCGTACAGTTGCTGCACAAATACGTTGAGAATGGAGTTACGTTAGGCACTCATCCTGTTTTTGGTCCCGGAGCCAAAAGTCTGGAGGGACAAAATTTTGTTTTAACCCCCGTTGACGAGGAGGAGAGACGTTTCGCTGCGGAGTTTAGGGGCTGGTTGGAGGAGCTGGGTGCGGAGGTGGCGGTTCTGTCGCCTAGGAGGCATGACGAGCTGATGGCGATGGTTTTGGGTTTTCCCCATTTTGTGGGTTTGGTTGCTGGCGACGCTCTTGTGAATCGTTCAGATTTTGTTGACGCGAAGCGGGTGGGCGGAGCCACCTATAAGCTGCTGTTGACTCTGGCTGGGGCTGTTGCCGCTGAGGAGCCTGTTTTCTATTCTAATCTTCACATGAGCTTGCCTGAGATGGAGCAGATTGAAGAATTGTTCTTGAGTAAGGTTGAGGAGTGGCTCAAGCTGGTTAAGACTAAGGATTGTGAGGGTTTCGGTCGCAAAATGGAGGAGGTAAAGAAGCGACTGAAGGAGCTGGACCCTGATTTTGAGCGGTATTACCGGCTTATGTATCGGCTTTTGGGTTCGTCCTAGAGTTTGGTGTTGGGTTTCTGGGCTGCCTTGTATGAGCCTAAGATTTTGACGAAGATTATCTTGTCTCTGATGCTGTCTAGGGCTTGTTGGCATTTTGTTTCTGTTCTATGTCCCTCAAAGTCTAGGTAGAAGTGGTACTCCCATGGCGTGCTTTTGGTGGGTCTGGACTCGATTTTGGTCAGGTTGATGTTTCTGTCGGCGAACTCCTTCAACACCTTGTATAGGGCTCCAGGCACGGATTTAGCTGCGAAGATTATGGAGGTTTTGTCCTGTCCCGAGTACGGCGAGTCCTTTTTGTCTAGGACAAAGAATCGGGTGGAGTTGTTCTTGATGTCCTCTATCTCCTTTGCCAGTATGGTCATGTCGTAGATTTGGGCGGCTCTTTCGCTGGCTATGGCTGCCGCGTCCATCAGCTTTTCTTCCTTAATCATCTTTACGCTACCTGCGGTGTCAAAGGTGGAGATTGCCCTGAGTTTATGTTGCTCTAAAAATTTTCTGCATTGGGCTAACGCTTGGGGGTGACTGTACACGGTTTTAATTTGGTCAAGTTTGGTGCCTTTGTGAGCTATGAGGCAGTGGCTGATTCTGATGATTATCTCCCCGCAAACCTTCAGGTCATATTCTAGGAAAAGGTCATAGGTGCGGTTCACGCTGCCCTCAATCGAGTTTTCGAGGGGAACAACCCCATAGTCCACTTCCCCAGTTTTGACGCTCTCGAAGACATCATCGAAGCTTTCGCAGGGCTTAACCTCAACGGACTGACCGAAAAAACGGTAAACTGCCATCTCGCTATATGCGCCCAGCTCACCCTGAAAAGCAACCCTCAAAGTTAATTCACCGTTACCATTCTAATATCTGACATCAACCCCAAAATAAAACACTTTACTATCAAAACAGTATACAGTTAATTTTAGAATTGAAAAAGTTTCTTGGCTTAAGTTATCTGATAAGTAATCGTGAAAAGGCGGTTCCCGGAACGGCTTGGAGTTATAAGTTAATTAGGAAATATGAACTTTAAGCTTGATTGGATGGGGGCAGGATGATGGAAAAAGAAATTGTTGATTTGAGAAGCGACACTGTTACTCTGCCAACTGAGGAAATGATGGAAGCGATTCGACACGCAGAGTTGGGCGACGACGTTTTCGGGGAAGACCCAACAGTGAATAGGCTTGAGAAGCTGGCTGCCGAAAGGATGGGAAAGGAAGCGGCTCTTCTCGTTTCCAGCGGAACTCAAGCAAATCTGATTTCTTTGCTGAGCAACACAAAACCCGGAGACCTCGTGATACTTGAGGCGGAATCGCATATATTTTGGTATGAGGTCGGCGGCGTCTCCATGATAGCTGGCGTGCAGCCTTGGCCAGTGAAGAGTCAGATGGGCGCCTTGAATCCCGAAGATGTGGAGGCGGCGATACGTCCAAAAGACATCCATTTTGCGGAGCCAGCCGCCGTTTGCATCGAAAACACGCATAACAGGCATGGTGGAACAATCATAACTCCCGATCAGATAAAGGCAATAAGCGAAGTTGCCCATTCTCATGGTTTAACGCTTTACATGGATGGTGCACGGATTTTTAATGCCGCCGTCGGCTTGAAGGTGGATGTTAAACGGTTCACTCGGCATGTTGATAACCTGATGTTTTGTTTGTCTAAGAGTTTATGTTGTCCAGTTGGTTCGGTGCTTGTGGGAACCAGCGAATTCATTGAGAAGGCTCGGAAGTTCAGAAAGCTTTTAGGCGGCGGGATGCGGCAGGCAGGGATAATAGCGGCTCCGGGTATTGTGGCTTTAGAGAAGATGGTTGATAGGCTGGAGGAGGATCACAGGAACGCCAGATTTTTGGCTGAGGGTCTAAGTAGGATAAGTGGGATCCAGATTGATTTGGGTCGTGTGCAAACAAATATTCTGTGTTTTGATGTTGGGGATTTAGGGGTGTCGTCTGAGTTGTTTGTATCGCAGCTCAGCGAGAATGGGATACTTGCCCTGACGATGGGACCAGATAAGGTTCGGATGGTGACACACAGAGGAATCGAAGAGCAACACGTGAAAACGGCACTTGAGAAAATTGAGGATATCTCAAAACAGTTGAACTTTTAATCAGGACGATTTTTGGTTAGGGCTAAAAATTAACCCAAACCTGGATTAGATTTTGGCACGAGCGATTGTCAAAAAGCCTTTAAGCCAAAACTGCAAATTAACGGGATATCATTCATGTAGGGTGGCTGTTAGAGTCCTGTTTAAAGCAAAACAGACCAATTCTTCAAACGAACACCGAGTTGCAGGTAGAGACGTGTTCTACATCCAAGTGGGTGTCTTGAGACGACTATACACAGAAGGCTGGTTGAGTGATTAGAGAGTTAGGGTTTGACACAGAGAAGTACCTGGACGCTCAAGTGGGAAAAATCCTTGAGCGAGTTTCCTTCTTCGACAAGCTGTATCTGGAGTTCGGCGGGAAACTGCGTTATGATCATCATGCTTCACGTGTGCTGCCGGGCTTCGATCTTGACACGAAGGTGCGTATGCTCAAGCGGTTTGGGGAAGAAGCGGAGATTATTCACTGTATAAGCGCTAAGGACATTGAGCGAAGGAAAATCAGACGGGATTTTGGGCTGACGTATGATGACCAGATTGTCAAAGACATAAATGACCTTCGTGAGGTGGGTCTGGATGTTTCCGCGGTTGTGATAAACAGGTTTTGCAACGAGTTGACAGCTAGAAGATTTAAGCAGAAACTCGTTAACATGGGAATACCTGTTTTTGTCCATTACGAGTTGCCAAACTATCCTAGCGACCTTGGATTGATTTTGAGCGATAAGGGATATGGACGGCAGGATTATGTGAGTACGGAGAAAAAGATTGTTGTGGTCACCGCCCCTGGACCGGGCAGCGGCAAGTTTTCGTTCTGCATGGCTCAACTGTACAATGACAGGAAAAGAGGGGTAATGTCCGGTTTTTCGAAGTTTGAGACTTTTCCGGTGTGGAATCTGAGTCTTGACCATCCTGTGAACGTTGCCTATGAAGCGGCAACGGCGGACATAGGGGACTGTAACGTTTTGGATCCTTTCCACAAAAAGGCGTACGGAGTGGAGGCGGTCAACTACAATCGAGATGTTGAGAATTTTGCGGTTATGAAGAAGATAATCGAAAGGATGGTAAGCGATGGCGACCCGATGACGAAGGTCAGATCGCCGACAGACATGGGCGTCAACATGGTCAAAGAGGGAATAGTAGACAATGATGTGGTCTGTGAGGCAAGCAAACAGGAAATCGTGAGGCGCTATTTCAGGTATCGCAGAGAGTTCGTGGAAGGATGCACCCTCCATGACACTCTTGACAGAATGGATAAGATTATGGCGAAGGTTGGCGCCAAACCTGAGGACCGCTCTGTTGTCTTGCCTGCTAGAGAAGCAGCAGAAGAAGCCAGAAGAAAGCAAGCGGAGGGAAAAGGCTACAAGGGCGTCTTCTGCGGAGCAGCGATCGAAGTGTTTCTTGATTCAGGCGAGACCCTTATAGTTACAGGAAAGAACTCGCCGCTGCTTCACGCCGAATCTGCGGCGCTTCTCAATGCAACCAAGAGACTCGCGGGGATAGATGATGAGGTTGACGTGATTTCTCCGAGTGTGATCCGTAGTCTCAAAGAGTTGAAGAAGCAAATGGGTCTAAACAGCACCTCGTTGGACCCAAAGGAGATACTTAACGCGCTGGCGTCAAGCGCGGTGTCAGAAGAGAACGCACGCAGATGCTTGAATGCGTTGAGCAAACTGAGAGGCTGCGAAATGCACACGACACATCTTATGACCGAAGGCAACGAGAAAACCGTGAACCAGATGGGGCTGATTCTGACGACAGATGCAAAATTGCCGTTCCCCGACTATCACCTTATATGATACACAGCGCATGTCTATCATCATTGATCTCGGTTTTTAAATTACTAGCTGTCTAATATATTGGCTAATCTAGGTTCTACTCTTTTCTCAGTAACCTACTAATAACAGAGCCACTTTCGTTGATTATTGCCGCTTACTTATCTGGTAGTTTGTTGTCTTTTTTGTGTTTTTTGCGGTAGAGCAAACTCGCACCCACAACCACGACGGCAACAAAGGATAGAACAGCGATAACGACTGGGATTATTGGAAAAGGCTCTATTCCAGCGCTTGAGCTGGTAAAGGGTGTGTAAAGCATGACAACTGCTGAATCCATCGTAAAGATGTTGTGACCGCCTCCTATCGCATATAAAGTGTCGTTTACCACAGTCACGCTCAGTCCTGCTCTATCTACTGGCATAGAAGCAGCCACACTCCAAGAATTTGTTTCTGAAAAATAGACTTGATTCGTGTATTGACCGCTAAGTGGATAAGTAGCATTGCTTCCGCCGATAACGTAGATAGCCTTTGCCGCTTTTGTTCCAGTTGTTGCACCTGCAGCTGCGCTGCCAACACCCATTGGAATAGGTATACCCAAACTCCACTTGTCCGTTTTTGGGTCGTATATTTGGGTCAAATTGGTAATGGTAGAACCACTTGCCACTCCTGATATCACGTATATTTTTCCATCCATTACTGCTGAAGCATACCCAGCAACAGCCGTGTGTATTGGCGAGCCAGTATCCCATGTATCAGTTACAGGGTCATAAATGTCGACTCGATCACTCTTCTCAATGTTTGAGGATGATTCCGATTGAATCCACCCGCCGATTAGATAGATCTTTCCGTCAACAACATTCGCCTCAATGCCGTACCTCCCTGTTGGCATGGACGTTTTTGTCTCCCAGGAGTCACTTTCAGTGTCATAAACCTCGTTGACATTGGTTACATTGACGTCGATTTTCCAGAGGGTTTTTCCCCCTATGCAGTAGATTTTGTTTTGGTAAACTGCTGTGCCAAAATCGCCTCTGGAAGTAGGCATAGATGCTTTTTCAGTCCAAGTGTCTGCTACTGGGTCATAGGCTTCAGTGGAATTAACAGTCACATAAAAGAATTCGGTGTCACTCGCAAAGTGTCTTTGAGAACCTCCCATTACATATATCATTCCGTCGACTGTGGCAACTCCAGCACCCACTCTCGCTGTATTCATCGGCGCTTTTGTTGCCCAAAAATTCTCAGCAGCGCTCACTGAAAACGTTGCAGCTACCGCTGAAAACAGAAGTGCCGAAATAAATGCTAGTGCTAATGCTCTATTCTTCATATAAGCATCAATCTATTCTGGCTCAAACTCGTATTTAGCTCTCCTTGGAGAACACCTCTGTTCCGTAAAAAGAACAGAATACTTGTATCACCTCAGCAAGTTTCTCGACAAGAGAAACGACTAATTGTTGGAATTCTCGGATTCCACTCTTTACTTTCATTTCATAAAAACTTAGTTAACAATAGAGCCTCTTCGTTGATTAAAATCTCGTATTGTCTATGTTTGTTGTTTTGGTTTGTGTGCTTTTGCGAAGTCTGGTAGTTTTGTTAGTGCTTTTTTTAGTACTTCTATGCTTTTGAGGTATTCTTGGATGTCTATGTGCTCGTTGGGTGTGTGGTCCAGCCGCGAGTCGCCGGGTCCATACGTGACCACCGGAATCTTCAGGGCGTTACCGAGAACATTCATGTCTCCTGTGCCCGTTTTCCGCGAAAAAGAAGCATAATTCAATGTAGTCTTTCTTATGCCCCAAGCCAAAGCCCTGACAATAACCGATCTGCGGTCAGCCTCAAACGCTTTGGCAACATCCACCATCTCCACCGTCACCGTAACCTTGGGGTTAGTCGCCTTGTATCTGTCAATCCTCCGCTTAACCTCCTCAAACACCTGCTCCGGAGTTAGCTGAGGCGGAATCCGCAACTGAACAATAATCTCGCAGTGCGAAGGAATAAACGAAGCAGAGGTGTTGCCCCCCTTAATCCCAGTTAAACATGAGGTTATAGAGTAGAAGCGGCTCTTCAGCTTCTCCTCCCGCAGATGAAGCTTACGAATCTGTCTCCAAAACTCCATGGCCTTCTCAATCGCATTCTCAAACAGCCAAGGAGCAGCAGAATGCCCCGAAGGAGTATCCACAGTAACCTTCACAGTCACGATTCCCTTATATCCGAAAACAACCTTCTCCAAGCCGCTAGGCTCACCAAAAATGGCGTAATCAGGCTGAATCCCAGACTCGACAAAATGCTGAATACCTTTCCCTGTGCTCTCCTCTTCCACCACCCCAACAACAATAATCTTACCCAGAAAACTGCCATCCACAAACTTAGATGCAGCCACAATCATTGCAGCCAAGGGACCCTTCGCATCCACAGAACCCCTGCCATACAACTGACCATCCTCAACTCTGACCGGAATCTCACCTTCAACAGTGTCCATGTGCCCACACAACAAAACAACCGGGGAACCCTCACCAATCTCGCCGATAACATTTCCAATCTCGTCCCTGCGAACACGGAAACCCAGCTTCTCCATCTCCGCTGCTAGAAACTGGGAAATATTCTCCTCACTGCCCGACGGACTGTAAATCTTCACCATACGAGTCAACAAATCAACCGCATAGTCGCTGCTCATCTGTTCTCCTTCCCAATAACCTCATCCAGAACCCCAATCACCCTATCAATCTGCTCCTTCTCGATAACCAAGGGCGGCAGAAATCGCACCACATTTCTTCCAGCATCCAAAACCAGAACACCTCTGTCCAGACACCCAAGCAAAATGTTGTAAACGTCAAACCGCATCTCCATCCCCAACATGAGACCTAAACCGCGAACCTCCCTGACAATCTTATACTTCTCCGCTAAATCCTCCAGCTTACCCTTAAAGTAACCTCCCAGCGTCGCAGCACGCTCCGGAAGCCGCTCCTCAACCAGCACATCGATTGCTGCACTAGCCGCGGCACAAACCAGAGGATTACCGCTGAAAGTGCTTGAATGCTCTCCACGCTGGAAAGCCGCCATAACATCTTCCCTTGCAAACGTTGCGCCCATAGGCAAGCCGCCAGCAACAGACTTCGCAAGGCACATAACGTCGGGAACAACGTTCCAGTGCTCACAGGCAAAAACTTTTCCTGTGCGACCGAAACCAGTCTGCACCTCATCAAAGATTAAGAGGACATCTTTCTCGTCACAGATTTCTCTTAGTCCAGGCAGAAAATCGTCCGAGGGAACCAGAACTCCGCCCTCTCCCCTAACAGGCTCCACAATAACCGCGGCGGTCTTATCCGTAATCGCCTCTCGTACCTTCTCAAGATTGTTTGGAGGAACATGCTTGAACCCAGGAACCAGAGGCATGAAAGGTTCACGGTACTTCTTTTTCCATGTTGCAGAAAGAGCGCCCATAGTCTTGCCGTGAAACGCGCCCACCATAGCAATTATGTCTGTTTTGCCTGAATATTTTCGGGCTAACTTAATGGCGCACTCGACTGCTTCGGCGCCGCTGTTCGAAACAAATATGCTGCCCAGCCCCTTAGGCGCTATCGAGCTCAGCTTCTTCAGCATCTCGGATCGAGCATCGTTATAGAAGGACGCATGGCATGCGATGAGTTTCTCCACCTGCCTATGAACCGCCTCCACAACTTTTGGGTGACAGTGCCCAACAATACTTACGCCATAGCTGCCCATGCAGTCTATGTACTCGTTGCCGTTGATGTCCCAAACTAGCGCTCCCTTGCCTCTTGTGATAACACGCTGCCGTTTGGAGAACGTGTTTGCCATAATTTTGTCTTCAAGTTCAATTATTTCCTTTTCATTCATGACTTATCACCGTACCACCTTCATGCTTCAAACCGGAAGAAATCGGATTCTCCCCGACGCCCGAACAGATAACCACTTCGCCAACCCCCTGACTCAACGCTTCCTGAGCAGCATAAACCTTAGTTATCATGCCGCCCCCAATCTTCGGAAGAGCCTTCTCAACCTCAGAAACAGATAATTTCGAAACCAACTTGCCGTCCAACTTTAACCCCTCCACATCCGTCAACAGAACCAGCCTATCCGCCTTCAATGCGCCAGCAATACTGGCTGCTGTGCGATCGGCATCAACGTTAAGGGGCTCAAACTCCTCGCTCACCGCAACCGGAGAAACCAGCGGCACGTAACCGTTCTCCAGTAAGAGTTGCAGCAAAGAAACATTGATTTGGCTAACCTTTCCCGTGTAGCCGCCGTCAATCACCCGCTTCCTTCCCCGCTCATCAACAATAACCAGACGCTTCTTACGTTGTGCTCGCATAAGAAAGCCGTCCAAGCCTGAAAGCCCCAAAACAGGTATCTTCTGCTTCTGGAGAGCCGAAACCAGCTTCTTGTTGATTTTTCCAGTCATAACCATTGTGAAGATTTCCATGGTCTCCTTGTCTGTGTATCTGCTGCGGAAGCCTGTTGGCGAAAACACGAACTTCTGCTCCTTGCCCAGCTTGGAGGCTATTTCTGTGACCTCCTTTCCTCCGCCATGAACCAGAACCAACTGGTGGTCAGAGAGAACATTCTTTATGTCTGAAACCAGTTCAGATGGAACCTCTTCCAGAATGCTTCCCCCAATCTTCGCTACAATCAGCATCTTTTATCACATCGGATGGAAACCTTGGCAGTCTATCCCAGTTTTTTCGTCTATTCCAAGCATAATATTCATGCACTGGACGCCTTGACCAGAAGCGCCCCTCATAAGGTTGTCAATCGCAGAAAACACAATAATTCTTCGTGTGCGTGGGTCTAACTCGAAGCCGATGTCAACGTAGTTTGTTCCCATAGTAACCTTTGGGTCTGGCAACTGATACGGTCCCTTCTTGAACTTGACATAACGGATGAAGTGCTCATCTGGATACATGGAACGGTAAAGTTTCCAGATGTCCTTTGTGTCCACAGGCTTCTTGAGGAAAGCGTGAACTGTCGACAGTATGCCCCTGATCATGTTTACTGCGTGGGGCGTGAAAGCGACTGTTACCTTTTCGTCTGTCAGCAGGTTCAGTTCCTGCTCAACCTCGGCTACGTGCCTGTGATTAGCTACCTTGTATGGTCGCACACCTCCAGCTCTTTCAGGATGATGAGACGAAACTGTCGGTTTTTGTCCTGCACCCGAAGAGCCGATCTTCACGTCAGCCACTATTCTGTTCTTTTCGATTACGCCCGCCTTCACGAGAGGCGCCAACCCCAGAATCGTAGCTGTGGACATGCATCCTGGGCACGCTACTAGCTGGGCGTCCTTGATTTCTTGGCGGTGAAGCTCAGGGCAACCGTAAACGGCTTCCTTCAGCAGTTCTGGATGCGTGTGCTTCCACTTATACCAGCGGTCGTAATCAGCTGGGTTTTTGAGGCGATAATCTGCGCTCATGTCGATGACTTTTATCCCTGTTTCTAGCAGCTGTGGAACTAGTTCCAATGATTTGCCGTGGGGCATCGCAGCGAACACTAAATCGCAGTTCTCGGTGGCGTAAGAGATGTTTGGGGGCGTGAATTTTAGTTGGGTTGCTCCTCTGAGGTTAGGGTGAACTGTATAAACGTATTCGCCAGCGTTTTGGCGGGATGTCACCGTGATCAATTCTACTTCTGGATGGGGAAGTAGCAGCCTAAGTAGTTCTCCGCCTACGTATCCTGATCCGCCAATTACTCCAACTCTCAACTTTTTTCTCCTCTATTCAGAATCTATTATGCTCTGGGCTCCTTTCAGCAGTGGTTCTGCCAAATTTATCCCAGCGGCTAAGCGGGTTTGCTCCCAGAATTCGGGGCAAGCATTAGCCTCATGGAACATTATGTTATACTTGTTCTTTTCCATGCTGTCTTCAATAATTCCCTTGATGTTCAAGTAGGCTTCCTGGCTCTTGTAGTGCTCAAAAGCCGCCTCCAGTTTCTTGTTCCATTCTGGGAAGGACGTTCTTTTGGTTTTGTCCCGCTTTACTTTCTTCACAGCATCGAAAGAGGGCTCAAGTTTTTCAAACTCTTCCATAAGATACTCGTCGTCAACGGCTCTGTTTTCGTTCACACCAATCATGGCATCGAACGCTAAGAGATAGGCTTTGCTGTCCCCCCCCATGGCTTCGCCGCATTTGGCTGAAACCTCTCTGATGTGAGCTGGCAAGTTTACGCCGATTACCATGTTGCCTAAGAACGTGTTTGTCCTGAAGTCTTTAAATCCACCACGCGCCAGCGCTGTAGGATAGCAGTATGGCGGTTTTCCGTCCTCTTTGGCGACTATTATCCTCAGGTCGTAGAACCATTTCTGCACCAGTTTTTGAGCGAGAACGCCCACAGGATTAATTATCGAAGGCTGAGTTTCCCGCAGAATCGCTATCAGGTCATCCCGTTCTTTGGCTAACTGAACATCCTTTCCATGAGTCCCAGCGTCTGGCTTTATTACGATGTTCTCGTGGTCCAGTTCCAGCTGCAGCAGGTCCGCTATGTCTTCCTCGTTATGGACTTCCCTTCCGTCCAGCGTTTTTTCGTTGGGATCAACTGGAACATAGACTGTTTCGGGCGTCTTGATTCCCGCCTGCCAGAAATGGAGCAACGTCCTCAGCTTGCTGAAGCAGGCGTACTCTACGCACTGGGGGTTTATGACGTGTTTGCCGAGTGCCTCCAGGATGTTGGCTGCGAAGAGTCTACGGTTTTTGCTTTGTGCCCTGTTTAGCACCACTTTGATGTCTTGGAGGATTTTTGTGTAGTCCCGCGCTTTGGTTCGGATGTTGTAGTCGTTTCCGTCTAGGCGGACAGCAACTTTGCGGAAGGGGATGTAAACTAGGTCTATTCCCATCTGCTCCGCTGTCATTTTGATGCCTTTTTCGTCGGTTTCGGAGCTCTCAAACAAAATTCCGATGCTCATGTCTGTTCTTACATCCTCGCTTCAAACATTTTGTAATCCATAAGTGTTTCTGGGTCTACTTTTCTGTTTCGTAGTGAACAATGAAAAGAAATAATGAGGGAAAGTTTATTCTCCCCAGTCTTCCCCTTCAATTCCCAGTTCTTTGAGCTCCACGGAATCTCCCTTGTTCTCAGTCACTTCCAGTTCGAGACCGCAGCTGGGACAGCTGAGAATCTCCCCTTTCATGACATCGTCTGGGACCTCGATTTCCGCGTCGCAATCGGGACACTTGGCCTTCTTCACAACTCACACCTCTTTGGTTTAAAGTGAGCCATTATAGAAAATGTTGCTATTTATAAGAATTTCGGATTAATAACTGGCGGTTTTGCCTTTTTTCCAACTTATTATACGAATTCCGTAGGGTCACTGTTGTAGCGCCTAAAAATTCGGCTAACCAGCGTTTTGGTGCTGGTGAGAAAACGGGAACTGTAATGTAGAAATCGTTATAAATTTACTGTGAACTGTTCAGAAATCGTTAAATTTTTCCGTATATACTTTATTGTAGCGGAAGTGGAGAAAATGGATGACACTGACAAGAAGATAATCGAAATTCTGAAGCGTGATGGTCGAGCAACCTACAGTAGTATCGGAAAGAGAGTTGGCTTGTCTGAGGGGGCTGTTCGTAAGAGAATCAAAGCCCTTGTTGATTCTGGGGCGATACGGCGATTCACTGTCAAGGTTGGGCTCGCAGGAGGAGCAGAAGCTGTGGCTCTGCTTTCGGTAGATCCCTCTTTGCCGACTTCTGATGTTTCCAAGGCGCTGAAGGAACTCTCTAACGTTGAATCGGTCTACGAGATTACTGGTCAATACGATATTGCAGCCATCATATCGGGTTTTAACATAACAGAGGTTAATGAGTGCCTCGAGAAGATACGGCGATTAAAGGGTGTATCTGACACAAACACCATGATTATCTTACGTAGCTGGTAAAAAGATTTAATGAGTAATTACGGTTTCAGAATTTAGGGTAATCTTTTCGTATTTTAACTAAGGCAAATTTACATAAAGTATATATATTTGTGCGTTTTGTATTCTTCCGAAACTAACTCAACAAAAACAATGTGAAGAGGAAGTCTCATCAGATTGGAAGAAGAATATCTTGATGAACAGGGGCAAAAACTGCTTAATAAATTGGGAAAAGAAGGAATCCTTCCAAGCCCCTACAACTTCGCCAACTTCAAGGCGCCCTCATTAGATGAGTATATCGTTCACGACAGCACATTAAGGGAAGGAGAACAGACACCTGGCGTAATCTTCAGCATAGAAGACAAACTGAAGATTGCAAGGAAGCTGGACGAGGTTGGTATACAGCAGATAGAAGCTGGATTCCCAGCCGCTTCAGAAAAGCAAAGAAAATGCATTGAATCTCTAGTTGACTTGAACCTAGACGCTCAGCTCTCCGCCTTTGCCCGAGCAAAAAAGGAAGACATTGATGTTGTGGCGGATGTGGGAGCCGACGGAATTGTGGTGTCCCTCTCCATATCTCCTTACCATCGAAAATACAAGTTTAATGACATGAGCAAAGAAGCGTATCTGGAGAAGCTGGCTGACATGATTAGTTACGCGGAAAGTTATGGCCTCTATGTCATATACAGCGCAGAGGATACAACCAGAGAAAACGACCTAAACTTCCTGAAAAAAGCCTACAAAACCGCGGAAGAGGCAGGTGCAGACAGGGCAAGAGTCGTTGATACTCTGGGGTGTGCAAGCCCAAATGGAATGGCGTTTCTGGTGAAGGAAATCGGAAGCGTATTAGAGATACCAATCGAGGTTCACTGCCATAACGATCTTGGATTATCTTTGGCAAACTCTTTGGCTTCGGTAGAAGCCGGTGCATCCACGGTGTCAACAAGCGTAAATGGGTTAGGAGAAAGAGCGGGAATAACGGTTACTGAGGAAATAATTCCCGTGCTGCACATCTTGTTTGGGGCAAGTCCCTTCGAGATGACTCAGCTGACTTCTCTCTCAAACCTTGTTGAGGAAATTTCGGGAGTAAAAATGCCTCCTCACAAACCGTTAACTGGAGAAAACGTGACTGCTCACAGTTCTGGGATACATCAGCATGGAGTGCTTGTAAACCCGACGACGTACGAGTTTTATCCGCCTCGGCTGATGGGGCAGAAACGAAAAATTTACATTGATGAGCTGGGCGGTAGACATGGAATCATGTATGTGGCGAAGGAGCTTGGTCTAGAAATCTCTGAGGAAACAGCTAAGAAGGTTCTGGAGAGAGTGAAGACAGCCTTTTCGCGCGAGGGAAGGCGCAGTTCCTACACGCCCGATGAAATCAAGGAAATAATAACTGAAATTGAAAAGAGTTGAAAAAATTGGCATCTACGATAACTGAAAAAATTTTAGCCAACGCTTCGCACCAGAAAGAAGTGTCTGCAGGAGACTATGTGGTCGCTGACGTAAGCTATGTTATGGCTCACGATTCCACGGGACCCTTAGCCATCGAAAGCTTCTACAAAATAGCGGACAAAGTCTTCGACAAAGACCGCGTCATAATCGTGTTCGACCACTTCTTTCCTGCACCAACCATTGCAGGAGCAACCATGCATCAGAAATCAAAAAAATTTGTTATGGACCAGAACCTTTCCGGATTCTACACAAACGGAGTCTGCCACCAACTTTTGGCTGAAAAGTACATCTCCCCCGGAGACGTTCTGGTTGGAGCCGACTCTCACACCTGCACTGAAGGCGCCTTAGGAGCATTCACTACAGGTTTGGGATCAACTGACATAGGGGGAGCCATGGCTACTGGAAAATGCTGGTTCAAGGTTCCTGAAAGCCTGAAATTCAATTTAACTGGCTCAACACGGAAAGGCGTCTACACTAAGGACGTTATCCTCAGTATTGTCGGGGATGTTGGAGCCGCCGGAGCCCTGTACAAAGCCTGCGAGTTCACCGGAGACTACGTGAAGAACGCTAGTGTTGCTTCTCGGTTGACTTTGTGTAATATGGCTATTGAGATGGGCGGCAAAAACGGCATAATTGAAGCTGACCAAAAAACCCTTGATTTCATGAATGGGCGAACTGGAAAGATATTCAGAAGCGACCCCGACGCAGACTACGAGGACGAATACGAGATAGAGGTTAAGGCTGTTGAGCCGCTGGTTGCTCTTCCCCCAGTAGTGGACAATGTGGAGACTGTTTCTGCGGTTGAAGGAAAACCCATAGACCAAGCCTTTCTTGGAACGTGCACGAACGGGCGGCTGGAAGACATCGAAGTTGCCGCAAGAATAGTGAAAGGAAAAAAGATTGCCCGAAACGTCAGATTCATCGTATCTCCCGCCTCTGAGGACATCTACTTCGCAGCCTTCGACAATGGATACTTGCAGGACTTGGTTAAGGCGGGTGCAACAATCTGCAATCCCAGCTGCGGCGTCTGTGTTGGTAGGCATGAGGGAGTGCTGTGTGAGGGGGAGGTTTGTGTTTCCAGCCAGAACCGGAACTTCAGTGGAAGAATGGGTTCGCCGGAAGCGGAAATTATTTTAGCTTCTCCGGCAACAGTTGCGGCGTCCGCGTTAGCTGGAAAGATTGTTGATCCGAGGGATTACCTGTGAGAGCATGGAAGTTTGGAGACGACGTAAACACGGATGTTATCACGCCCGGCAGATACACTGTGACAACCGACAGGAAGCGGTTAGGCGAAATAGCGTTTATAGAGTACCGGCCAGAGTTCGCTAAGGATGTCAAAGAGGGTGACGTGATTGTTGCGGGAAACAATTTCGGTTGTGGCTCATCTAGGGAGCATTCTCCTGTGGCGATAAAGGCTGCTGGAATCAGTGCTGTAATTGCTAAGTCGTTTGCTCGCATATTCTTCAGGAACTCCATAAACATTGGTCTTCCTGTCTTTATCTCTGAGGACGCTGACAAGATTGATGACGGCGACACCGTTGAAGTTAACACAAAAACAGGCGAGGTTCACGACAAAACTAAGGGCCTTGTCATCAAGGCGAAGCCCTTGCCAGAGTTTATGCAGAGGATTGTGGAGAAGGGTGGACTAGTTAACTTTCTCCGAAGCGGCGGATATGACAACCTATAAAATTGCAGTTATTCCGGGTCCTGGAATTGGCGGTGAGGTTGTTCCTGAGGCTGTCAGGTTACTGGAAAGCACGGACTTAAATTTTGATTTCCGCTACTTTGAAGTTGGCTACGAGGTTTTCCAAAAAACGGGCACTCCAGTTCCTGATGATGTTTTAGCGGGAATAAGGGAGACTCAGGCATGCTTGTTCGGAGCTACCACCACTCCTGTGGGTGTACCCGGATACAAGAGCGCGATTATAACGTTGAGGCGTGCGTTGGGACTGTATGCTAATGTCCGTCCTGCCAAGAGCCTTCCCATCCAGAAAAGCGTGAAGGATGTTGATTTGGTGATTGTGCGGGAGAACACTGAAGGCTTGTACAGCGGCATGGAGTTTGAGCTTGCGGATTCGGCATATTCTATCAGGGTGATTACAAGAAAGGCTACGGAGCGGATTGCCCGTTTTGCCTTTGATTTGGCGATGAAGCGACGCAAGAAGGTGACTGTGGTCACTAAGGCGAATGTGCTGCGCCTATCGGACGGTCTATTTCTTGAGGTTGCACGGAA
>Ga0307434_1000633_pt1 | contig 22165 bp, 18 predicted proteins | sample SalMarWE160220MG_FD_202156 | JGI IMG/M metagenome (GOLD analysis project Ga0307434, IMG submission 202156) | Salt marsh sediment microbial communities from the Plum Island Ecosystem LTER, Massachusetts, United States - WE1603-220 | ecosystem: Environmental > Aquatic > Marine > Intertidal zone >... | reverse complement strand
GTCAAGAGCATCCAGACTGCGAAGTCCATAAGCTGTCAAAAGCCTGCTTTCCACAACATCCACCACACTTTTTGCCTGATAATCTTCCAAAGGTGAAAACGGCAGTGACACCGCAAATATCTGGTTCGGACGCAGACTGCTGTCAATCCGCCCGTCCGGCAAAACACAATCGTTAAGATAACCCGTTACCTGGTTCCAGAACAAACTTCTGAAACTTTTTTCACATTTCTCGGCCATCACCCTGTAATGCCGTGCCCGCTTCGACTCGTCGGTCTCAGCGAGGCGAGCCAACTGTTCATTTCTCTTCTCGTAATACCTCGCAAGATAACAAAGGCAATTATACCACAATGCATTAACCTCAACCGCTTTGCCGTAACGAGGCGTAAAACTCACCCCCTCGAATCTTGCATCCATCCAGGTCAACTGTGTATTCTCATCACCGCCCCGGATAAGGCCGTCCTCGTCGCAGCGTATCCCGTATCGCGTGCCCTGACTATAACAATCGACTATCCGCTGAATCACGCACAAAAGATGCTCACCGAACGTCTCCTCGTCGCCGCTGCTTTTAAGATACTGAAACGCCGAATGAATAAACCACAACGAGGCATCTATACTGTTAAACTCCGCCCTTTTGCTTTGCTCATCAAAGTAATTCGCTATCATCCCCCCTTGTTCAGCCTGCGCAAAGGTCAAAAGCACCGATTTGGCCTCTTCGAACCTGCCGGTGGAAAGCAAAAGCCCCGGCAGCGATACAAACGCATCTCTGCCCCAGTCGCAAAACCACGGATACCCTGCCAGTATCGTCCACTGCTCCCGCTCATCCGGGGCGGAACGCTTCACTACAAACTTATCTGCCGCCAGACAAAGCTTTTCAAAAACATCATCATCGCCGCGGATTTTCGACCTGCCCTTTATATCTTCCTGATGTTTGCGCATACCCTCAAACTCACTCTCAAGCTCTGCGCTGGTAAAATATAGCAGCCCTTTGCTGCTGCTTTTTTTCTCCGCCGCCTCAAGGCTGAACCAAAAAACTATCCTCCGAGGCAATTCGAGAAAACCTTTGAAAACCCCCGGCGTCCATAAATCCTCCGTAAAATCCTGACCGCGTTCACGCTCCTTCCGGTAGTGAACATTATACCACCACTGCTCATCCGCATTAAAATTCATACCGGGACAGTTCAAAAACAATTCACAAGTCCTTAAAACATTATCCCGAACAAGCAAACCTCCGCCAAAATTTTCTGAAAAAATCGTCGCATCGCTTTTCCGCAGTGAGTGATAATCTCTCAGACTGATAAACGGCCTTAATTCAAACTCGATACCGCCACCCACGCTAAGAAAATCGTAAACCAGCGCCCCCGTATCAAAATCACGACACAGATACAATGACTTGGTTAACTCAATACCTTCGAGCTTATAGTCAAAATGAACACCGATGTCCTGACGAAAACGCACCGGCACGCAGCTTTCAGGCACGAATTTAACGTCGAACTCAAGACTCGATAGACTTATTTCTTTGTCACCGGACCTGATGGTCTCAACGCAACTGCTCAACGCCGCTACCCTGCCCGCCGGCGGCGACAGTGAGCCAATCAGCAAGCCGTGATACCTTCTCGTATTGCAGCCGGCAATTGTCGATGACGCGTAAGACCCCCTCTTATTGGTTAAAAGCCATTCCTTATTTAACAATTCCTCGAAGCCCGTTTTCTTCGTCGCTATACAAGAAGCTTGCGTGTTGCCTTGACTTTGTAATATATACAAAATCGAACTCCCCAAAAGTTAATCTAAAAGTAACGGCTGCATAAAAACAAAATCTGTATTTTTAACCGACAGGCTGTAAATCACCATCCGTCAAAAGCTCGCCGCTCATACCAGCCCTGTCAGCACCCCCGCACCCGGACTTCCACCTTCTCGAATCCTCAAACATCGCAGCTTAATATTACCAAGTATATTCATAAAGTTTATATAGGAATCGTAAGGCGAATCATACGGATTAAAATACTTATGAACGTCACCGTCGGCGAAGTATTTCGTGCACATATAGTAAAAGTGGTCCGATGTCTGAAGTTTGCGCCAGTCTTCGAGTATCTTTCTGTCGCCGGTCTCTTTTATCTGTCCTTCGATCCGGTAAAGTTCATAAATAGCATTGGATTGCATCGCATTGCCGACCCAGGCCGAGATGTCCCTCTCGGTATCAGCCCAGCTTACAATGTGCGGCACGTCTATTGTATCGAGCGCATCATAGGAATCAATCACCTCGCTCGGCGTCTTGAAATCATTATCGGGATGCTGCAGTATCTTTTCAGGAAGATGCCTGACAAAATTAAATATTCCCGTATCCTCCCATTGATGCTCACCGAACGTCTCGTAATCCATAAACAGGTTCACTACGTTACCATTGCCGTTAACATCGTTTACCCAGCCGGCGAACTTATCCGCCGTCAGGGGCCACTGAGACCAGTTGCGATTCGAAAACCTGAACGCTATATCATCGCTAAGCGAGTAGTTCTTCAAAAGCAGCTTAAGTTTGTTGCAGTCTTTAGGTCTATAAACAAAATTCGGGCTCCGCGAGCCTAATATATGGTCTGCTCCCTCGCACAATATCCCGTCAAAGCAGTCCATCGACTCTATAAAAGATGCAAGCTCATTATTGTAAATAAGCTCGGTATTTCTGAATACTCGAGGCCTCTGGCCGAAAAGATACTCGACCCTGTCGCTGTGCATCCTGACCTGCTCGGCAAACTCCCCCCGCGAGTATAAAAAGCTCAGGCTGTGATAGTATGTCTCCGCCAAAAATTCCACACACCCCGTCTCCGCCAGGGCATCGAATGTGCTCATCACCTCGGGTGCATAATTTTCAAGCTGCTCCAATAAAACACCCGTTATGCTGTAGGCAATCTTGAATCTGCCGTCATATCTTCTTATCAGCTCGAGAAGAAGACGGTTGGCGGGAAGATAGCATTTATTCGCAACCTTTCTGCATATGCCGTAATTCTTGTAGTCGTCAAAATATTGATGGTTGTTATCAAATACCGTGTAATGTCTTAATCGTAAGGGCTGATGAACCTGAAAATAAAAACATACTGATGCCATAAAGCTCCCTCTTAAAATATAATCCTGTCAAACTCCAACCGCCTCTGACGTCACCTGCTCATATATTCTCGAACAGCGAACCGCAGAATCTCGCCATTGCAGTTTCCTTATCTCAAAATTACCGTAATTTCGCAGTGTTATACCCAAAGGCGGATATCGCAACACCGCAATTATCTTGTTAGCCATCTCATCAACATCCCAGAAGTCAACCTTCAATGCATGACGCAAAACCTCCGAAACCCCGCTCTGCTTACTTATTATCACCGGAACATCATTTTCCAAAGCCTCAAGCGGAACTATTCCGAAAGGCTCCGATACCGACGGCATCACAAAAAGGTCCGCCATTTTATATATCCTGTTAACATCTTCTCCTCGCAAAAACCCCGTAAAGAGCACCTTGCTGCCGATGCCAAGACCAGCCGCCATCTCCACCGCTCGATGCATCATATCGCCGGAACCAGCCATCACAAATTTGACGTCATCCATCACCCCAAGAACCTTCTTCGCCGCGTGCAGAAAATATTCAGGTCCTTTCTGCATTGTTATTCTGCCGAGGAATAATACTACCTTCTCTTCTTTCTTTATCCCCACCTCCGAAAGAAGCTGGTTATTCCCGTTACGCTCAACTCCGTTATGAACAACTTCTACCTTATCTCCGCTCACTCCGTATCGCTCGACTATAATATTCCTGGTAAAATTGCTCACGGCGATAATCCTGTTCGCAAAATGCATCCCTTCCCGCTCGATATCATAAATCATCTGATTAACATGCTCACCGCTGCGGTCAAATTCCGTAGAATGAATGTGCACCACCAAGGGCTTACCGCTCCTCTTCGCAACCTCTATACCTGCCGGATATGTCATCCAGTCATGAGCATGAACAACATCAAACTCCTCCGTCTCCGAAAGCCTGGCTGCAACCGATGCGTAACGCTGAACCTCCGAATACATATCACCGGCATAATCCCCCGAGCTTATGAATTGACTGGATGAGCTGACCCTCCCGCTATGACCCATACGCTTGTGCATTAATGTCTCTTCGATTTGACGCTGGTAAACATCAGCAGTGGAATAAGGCTGAAGTGGTGAATCGATTAATCGAAATTTGGTTTTCTTGAACTCGGCTCCTCTTAACGATGAAAGGCTGGGCGATAGTGAACCGGGGCTCAACAGCTTGACATGGGTGGCGTATTCGCTTTCAACCATTTTCGGAAGCACGAATACAACCTCAATACCGAGCTTATCCATAGCCTTGGTCAGGCCGTAGCAGGCCGTTCCCAGTCCGCCGCTTATGAAAGGGGGAAACTCCCATCCCAACATAAAAACCTTCATCTCGTTCCCCTTCGCCTTGCCACCATAAGAGCCTCTCTCAAAATGCGTTGATAAAAAATTTTTGACGAAAAAAACAGGTGCCTAATCAAAAATCGCCGCTTCGGCTACCTGCTGGTAGTCGATTCATCGGCACAAAACAAAATCCTCTTAATTGAAAACAAACGAGAAAAAACTCTCAGAGTTTTTTATTATTATATAAATCGGCTTTTCAGCTGCTTTATGCTCAAAAAATTTCCCAAAAATTCCTCTTTTTAAGCACGCTACAACACATTTTATAGGCCCTTCATCACCAGGGCCTTTCTCAGCTAATGGCAAAAATTCCTGCTCAATCAGCAATGTGTGCAAAACTTTTTTTCATACGGAAAAATTTTGGCCTGATAATAAAAATAGATAGCTGAAATTATGCACTAAAAACGGAAAAAACCTGTTCTGAACACAAAAGCTGCTCTGTCTTAAATAGACAGAGCAGCCGTGCAAACAACTTCGCTGCCAAAACCAGATAAGCTGGAACTATTGCTGGCTAAAAAGCTTACAGGTCCTGTGCCTTAATCGTGCTTCGACGATTTGCTTTCGTCCGGGCTGCTGCCGCGTCAAGCATACCGTAAAGCTTCTCATTGATTGCATCAAGGGATTCAGATGAACTCATCATCTTTTTGCCCTTAATATAAGCCTTGACTTTGCTGGCTACTATCAAAGAATCTCTTTTTTTTGCCATTCTAAATCCTCCATGCAAAAAATACGGTTACGAAAATACCTTTTCCATAAAAAACGCCACTTTATTACCGGCCGTTATTACAGAAATATCAACCCCTTTGCAACAAAAAAATATGCTTAAATAATAAATTTTTTTGCCCTCAAAAGCCCCCTTATACAAAGAATACCGAATCCGGACGAAAACTTATCGCCGAATTTTTACCCGAAAACAAATTTTTTATAATTTCAGCTTCTAACCTTGACGAAAATAACCTACGCGAAAAAATAAATTCTCTGCCCGGACAAAAACGGGATTTTGCTGGAGAAGGAAAATGACTAAACGCCGAAAAAACAAAAAAAGCCAAACCGACCTCAAGGAGCTTATCGTCATCGCATACGCAGAAGACCTTGAACACGCAAAAGACTATGAAACCCTCCTGAAAAACAATGAGATTCCCGTTATGATAAAGCAGCGGGAAGATGCCCAAACAGGCGGTAAAAAAACCATCGCCGTTATGGTCCCGGAAGAATACGCCGACGAAGCGCATGTCATTGTCGAATCACAGGATGCTTATGACGACTTTTACGAGGTCGGCATCGATGAAGAAGATGAATTCGCGACCGAGCCATTTGACAATAACTTTTAATCAAAAACAAAAAATCAGAGCAGCAGATTACGATAACAAAGGTCTGTGTCCCCTGCTCGGCTTTTTCGTAATTTTTGGAAAATACAAATAAGGAACGGAGAAAAAAATGGGAGAAGAAAATCACGCTGAAAAAAGAAGTGGTAAAGACCGCAGATGCAGCGTCGTTGACAGACGCCTGGGACTCGACCGTCGCCGCGGTCCCGGCCGACGAAGGTCCGATGACCGAAAATCTGCAGAGGAGGGAAATATGACTGATGAGCAGTTCGAATTCCTGATGGCTATCGACGAATATAAAAGAAAAAACGACAGGCCTTTTCCAACCTGGACCGAAGTACTGGAGGTTATCAAAGCTATCGGCTACAGGAAGGTCGCCGACCCTCAGCCGCTCGAGGAATCGGAAGAAAACGAAAAACAGCCCCAGACAGTAAACTAACTTCTTGAATCTAAAAAGGCTCAACACACCCAATAACCTCCCCACCTATGCGTAATCCCTCTAAATTTTTATCACCCCTGCAGGGATTGTTTCTAAACTTTTTAGCTTTTTTCGTTACTTCGAGATGAACAAAAAGCAAGCTGTTAATAGTCATCATTGGGGAAAACAAAGCCAATGTCGGGAAAAACAAAGCCAATATTGGGCTAAAATTGGGTTTGAATTGGCTTTGTTTGGCTTTGTTTTTTGGTTCGTTTTCGGGTAGTCCGACGTGGCGTACATTTACATATCTGGTTATATTGCAAACACTTAGCAATGAGCCACGGGCAGGATGCCCGTGGTACGAATTGGCTTTGTTTTGCATAAAAAGGGTTGATTTGTAGAGCTCTCTCGACAAATGTAGAGGTGCGGTGACAGAGGATAAACGTCCAACATAGAACGTCGAACATCCAACTTTCAATAAAAAACAGAGAAATGAGGACGGATTTTCGATGCTGGATTCCCGCTCCCCGCCTTCGCGGGGACAAGCTTCGCGGGAATGACACGGCCAAGATGGCCGTGTTACGCATAACCCGTTGCAGTGCAAGGGGCTAACCACAGTCGCCGTCCTCCTTCGCAAATGCTTCGGAGGATAAATTCCGGCGACTGCTAAACAGGACAAGTTCTTAAGATGTAAATTGTTGGACATTTGTTAGTCCTTACTACATAAGAATTTACAATTATATTTTACATGAACTGCTGTTCTGAAACGTGCGGGTCTCCGCAACCTCCGCCTTCGGCGAGACAAGCCGCTTGCGGGGCCTCCCCCAGTTAGTAGTATTATACCATACTCGGACTGTATATTCAATAAAAATCGAATTTTTTGGCCGACCAAATCCCTATTGAAATCCGAACTCTATTCCCGTATAATCTCCCTAAAGTGTGCGGATTTTCTTGTTTTGGCGGGAATTGCGGTTTTGGGTGCCTCGCCAGCCCGCTTTGGAATATCGGCCCTGATTTAGCTGAGGGCGAGAGAGTTGGGGTTGAAGTATTTTTTGGTTTGACGATGTGAAAAAGATTATTTAGAATCGCAGTTCGGTAGAAGTTGTTTTTAGAGAGCATATGATACATATTGGTGGAATTGCGATGGAAATCAATAACAAAAAAGACATTTTGCTATTACTCTTGTATTCACCAGGCAAAACCGATGAAATCAACGAATCTGTCCGGGGTAGAACCCGAATCACAAAGATGATGTATCTTTTCAAGAAAGAAGTATTGAAACACTTCAAAAAAGGCACTGAAATAACGGAAGAAAATTTTTATAAGTTCTTCCCATGGAATTTTGGGCCGTTCTCTACGGAAATTTATGATGATCTTACATTTTTCGTATTGCAGGAATTCGTGATGGAAGAGGATTGTTTAGACGAGCCTGCCCTTCCGGAATCTGAGGAAGAATGGGAAGCATGGCTGGAAAACTCCGGCGTCGGCCCAGAGGGAGACCGCTATGATGAATATTACGAAAGAGAATATAAATTAACAGAAAAAGGAATAAAGTTTGTAAGGCAAAAACTATGGCGCAGCTTAAGCAGTAGTCAGAAAAAATTACTAAAGGAATTTAAAGCAAAAATGACCAGTGTGCCCTTACGAGCTTTGGTACGATATGTCTATTCAAATTACCCTGAAGATACAATGAGTTCAGTCATAAAGGATGATGTACTTGGTAGAAATTATTAAACAATTAAGTACTATGGACATTGTTTCTGTGCTGGGAGCCTTTGTCGCTTGTGTGATTGGAATGTGGGGTAAATTACCAAAAGAATGGTTGTACCCAGAAAAAGAGCTTGAAAAAAAAATATCTTTTGCAGAGGAAAAGAATAAAGAGGAACAATCTAGAAGGCTTAAAATTGTTTTAAATAACCATTATCGCAAAATTGGGGCAGAAGATAACGATTTTGAGGATGTGCTCATTGATTATTCTGCCGCAATACAGGAACATTCTATTAGACGTATCATTTACCAAAAGTATCTTTTTTTTACGAGGCTATGTTTTGATTATCTTCTTTATTCCCTTGTAGTTGGTATAATGCTTCTTATAGCAAGTTTTTGTGCGATATCCCTTAAAAATAAATGGTTTTGTGGTATAGTCTTTGCCTGTGTTGTTTTGCTTGTTTTATCGCAAATTGCAACCCTCTGTTTTTTAAGAAAAATCAAAAAAGGAGCCGATAACAGTGTATGCTTAAATCATTATCATTAAATTAACAAATATTATGACCGAACAGGATCTTACAATAGAAATAGAAAGCTTTCTTCAGAAGCAAAAGTATCGTATTCGTTATGAAGTCCCGAATATGGGGCAGAGTCTTGATATTCTTGCATCCAGAAGCAGGTGGGTTACAGCTATTGAAGCAAAATTAGAAAATTGGAAAAGAGCCTTGATACAATGTAGAGCGCATGAGCTTGTAGCTGATTATATCTGTATAGCTATTGCTACAAAAAAAGTATCAGAAAAACTGGAAACAGAAATCCAACAACGCGGTTATGGCTTGATACATTTTGACAGTAATAACAAAAAATGTGAGTGGGCAATAAAGCCAAAAAGAAACCTAAAAGTATGGTCGGCGCAAAGAAAATTATTTAGCAGAAACCTGCGGGGGATTGAATATGTCTAAGAACCACTGGATGATGTTTGGTACTTTTAACGAGCAAAGGCATTTTATTTATCCATCAGAAGATACCTATGAAGGTATTTTTATTAACGCCAATATGGCTGCACATGCCCCCGATGGAATAGCAAAATTCATACAGACAAAAACCGCACAGCAAAAATATATTATCGATCCCCAAACCCATGCCTTCCAGCATAATCCCAAGCACATCAAGACAGATATCTTAATAAAAGTAATTGACGAAGAAACAGGAAAAGAAACAAAACAGAAAACCGGAGAGAAGAAAATAAAGCAATCTATCGAAAAGCTTATTGAACAATATGGTGAGCCGGTAGTGTCTGTGGCTGGGAAAAGACCAGTAACCCCAACGACGTTCAGTAATAATCAAATATTGAAGGGCTTTACCGACAGATGCCTTAAATTTCAAAGGGATTTTATCTCTTCACGGATGGTTGAATCCGAAGATAGTAAATATACCTCTTTTGAAGCCGAAGGCGAACAGAGTTTAAGCCCATACGCTCTTATTCCACCTTATTTTTATATGCAGGAAACTACATACAAAAATTGGCTACCAGTAAATATGGAATCAATTAAGATTGCGTTGAAGGAGAAAAGTGCCAATGAAAAGATTTTTGTAATGCTGGTATTGAGTCAGGGAATACTTACCAAGCCAGATGTCCTAAAAGAAGTTATTGCAGCATATCAAAAAGTTCCAGTTGACGGGTATGTTATATGGGTAGATGATCTTGCCGAATTTGAGGCAGGAAGCACGGAACTAACATCATTGCTTGATGTGGCTTGCGATTTAAATAAAAAAAGAGATAAAGAAGTTATAAATTTGCACGGAAGTTTTTTTTCTGTCCTAGCCACAAGTGAAAAGTGGAAGAAACGTTCTTTTACCGGTGTATGTCATGGCCCCGAATTTGGTGAACATAGAGGCGTAGTTCCTGTAGGGGGTGGAATTCCAATTGCAAGATATTATATTCCGTTCTTGCACCAGAGAATTAGATATAGAGAAGCTGCAGACTTTTTAAGAGAAATTGGTTATTTTAAATCTGCGGAAATTTTTTATGAAAATGTATGTAACTGCCAAGAGTGTCGAAATAATATCCAAGATAATCCTGATGAAAACTTCATTCTTTATGGGGACTCAACTCCTAAAAAACGCAAAACTAAAAATGGCTTTGTTCGTATCGACTATCCCAAAACTCCAACAAAACTCCATTGCTTACGACATTACTTACAACGGAAAAATCTTGAATATAAATTAGCTTTAGGGGCGTCGCTTGAAAGTATAAGGCAAGATTTACAAAGAGGCATTGAAGATTATGCTGAAATTTTAGGTTCTGGTGCTACAGAACACTTAGAGCTTTGGGAACAAGTGTTATTTAAAACCCTGAGTCAATAAGTAAGGAAATAAAAAACTGAATCCCTATTTTAAACTGCGCCTAAGTAAAGCTTTTCATTTTTGTGTCGCAGCTTGTTTGTGTCTTGTCGCGCAATAATTCTACCGCATTTCGTGAAGCGTATCTCGTGTTGAAGGCAAAGAATAGCGTAATAGACCGTAAAAGTCAAAACCAAAAAAAATAACGGCCAACAAACCCCACAATTCCAGTCAATTCTAAAAATCCGCGTTAATCCGCGTCAATCAGTGATTAAATAATTAGTGCGTTTTCGTGAAACTTCGTGTTAATTCGTGGTTAAAAATCAACAAAAAAACCTGCCGTCAAACGGCAGGCTAAATATAAAAACAATGGATTCCCGCCTTCGCGGGAATGACAAGGAAAGCCTCGTAACGAGGATTTATCTCATTATCCAGCGTTTGCCGTTAAAGGTCATCCTGACATCGGAGCGAAAGGCAGGGTCGCCGCCCAAATCGTAATCAAGCTCGAGCGTCTTTCTCAAATATACACGCTTAGGCCGGCCAAGCTCGTCTTTTTCCACCGGATGATAAACCACCGCTGTCTCATTACTCAGGCCGGTGACAAATATCTTTATATTCGTTGCCTTCGCATCGAAATCGGGCCATATAATCGCCAGGTCCTTTGCGTTATCCTCACCCTCCAGCAGCTTATTGCTGGTCTTCTGCAGCAACTCAAGAAACGGGTAGCTGTCCTGGTGACGTCTCTTTATATTCTCAAAAACTACCGACGGCATATCCTCGCCCGAGTGAATAATCTGAAAAGTATCAGTCATCAGCTCACACTTCGCGAAGAAATCCACATCCCTTCTTGTCTTATTGGTTGCCGTCAATATTACATACCAGAATCGTTTCGGCCTGCTGTCAGGCAATCCCCCTTCCAGAATTATCTGCTGAGGATGTGTAAAGCGCGACTCCACCGTCCATTCCTGCGGTCCCTGTACTATCGCAGGCTCAGGAACTTCCGCAAGGCAAAAGCAGGCTAAAAGCACCAAACCAAACAAAGTCCCATAAATTAAGCTTCTCATTACCTTTTCCTTATAGCCGTCTTTCATAGTTTCAACCTTTACAGCCGGTATGCCGGTTTCAAATGCCTATTTTACAAGAAAAAGCAATATAAAACAAGCATATTTTACCCATTCCAACGCTCTACTAATTACATTATCGCCTGCTTAATCCCCCCTGTTCTGACGTTTTTAAAAAAATATCCCCATATTTTTAAATTTTACACCGCGGCGGAATAATTCATAAAACCTGTTTTAAAGCTGTTTCCTTCTGTCCCCCTTCTCAAATAATCATCAAAAGCCCGGCAGCAAAAAAACGTTGCCTAAACGTTAATATTCATATATCTTTAATCTCAGCAGACAGCTTATGGAAAACCGGCCGTTTACGGAACTAACCTATGGCAGAAGAAAAAAAACAAATTGTTCAGCAGATACTGCTGCAGCAGATGGAAATGCTGCTCGAAACAGAGAACAAAGAAGGACTTAAAAAGCTTCTGACAGAACAGCGAAGCTCCGACATCGCTGAAATCGTACAGCTTTTCGACAATGAGCAGAGACGCATAATCTTTGACGTGCTCGAAAAAAGTATCTCTGCCGAGGTGCTCGAAAAAGTCGACGAGGCAACCCGTGACGAAATTTTTGACCTGCTCGATGAAAAAGAGCTGCAGACCATTTTTTCTGAGCTCGGCTACGACGATGCCGCAGACCTGCTCGCAGAACTGCCCGAAGCGCTCAGTGAAAAAGTGCTCAAAAACCTGCCTCCACACGACGCCGCCGAAATCAAAAAACTAATGACCTACTCTGAAGACTCTGCAGGCGGCATTATGGACCCGATGGCGATAAGCGTCCCCGAAGATGCGACAATAGCCGAAGCCGTTAACAAAATACGCTCGTCTGAAATCGACGAAGACTTCTATTCAGTCTTCGTCGTCGATAAAAACGGAAAATTCCTCGGAGATATACGTATTCGGCTTCTTCTGACAAAACATGAGGATATGAGAATAAATGAGCTGATTGACCCCGACACCATTTACGTTACTACCAACACCGACCAGGAAGAGGTAAGAAATATCTTCAGAAATAACGACCTTATCGTCGTGCCCGTGCTGGATAAAAATCACAGGCTTGTCGGCAGAATCACCGCTGACAGGGTCATCGAAGTCGCCGACGAGGAAGCCGCTGAGGACCTATATACAATGGCGGGTACAGAGCCGGATGAGCTCGAAGATGTCTCCGTCTTTCGAGCGGCAAGAATCAGAATGACCTGGCTTCTGCCCTGTATGATTGGAACCGGGATAACATCGACAGTGCTTATGTTTTTTAACAGCAAATATGACCTTGCCGAGCTGGCCAAACTGTACACCGTCGCCGTCGCTTTCGTCCCGATGATTGCCGCCATCAGCGGTAATGCCGGCCTGCAAACCTCTGCCATCGTCGTTTCAGGTCTCGCTACAGGACATCTCGCCGCACTAAAACTAAGACAGGTCGTCAGCCGTGAAGTTCGCGTTGCATTACTGGTTGCAATAAGCTGCGGTATAATAGGCGGACTGGTCTGTGCTGTTCTGCTGAACATCAGGTCAGCCGACACGGCCGTTCAAACAATAAACCTTATGTCCGCATTTGGAACAGCTATGTTTTCTGCGATAATGGTAGCAACAACCCTCGGCCTGTTTCTGCCCTTCTTATTCAGGAAAATCGGCATCGACCCGGCAATAAGCTCAGGCCCGCTGGTCACAACTGCAAATGACTCGATAAGCGTCGCAATCTATATGTTTCTGGCATTAATCCTTGCAGGCTGAGCAAAAAAACTGCCCAAATTCATAAAACTAAAGACCCGTTAAATGACAAAACAAGCCCATATAAGCGAACCAGCTTATTTATAAGGCCAAAATCGCCGATACATACCAGGCTGAACCATTGACATAAGTCCGAAAAAAACTTATAATATAAGTCTTAAGAGGGTTTGATTTTATAAATCTTCAGGTTAGAATCGAGGTTTTGCCCGAAAGAGAGAAAATCGGGCTCAATCGTAAAAAACTCATTTTTACGGAGTTAATGAATAGCTATGACCAAAGGGCAACCCATCGATACACACATCCACCTCGACCATGAGCCTGAACTGAACCAATATTTCAAAGCTGCCATCAAAACAAGGGCAAGCGACCTTCATCTCAAAAACGGCCAGCCGCCAAAGCTAAGAATATATGGAAGGCTGAAAAATACAACCGGCGAAGTAATGACCCCGGAAAGAATCGAACAGTTGGTGTTCGAAATTATGACTGAGCCGCAAAAAGAATTTTTTATGGAGCACGGTACTATCGACCTGGCTCACGAGGTCACAGGCCAGGACCGTTTTCGTGTAAATATCTTTCGCCAGCGAGGCGTGATAAGCCTTGCTGCAAGAAGGGTTAATTCATTAGTTCCGCCATTCGAAAGCCTGCACCTGCCAAGCACCGTACTGGAGAGAGTTTCAGACGACGCTCAGGGACTCGTCCTCGTGGTCGGCCCGACCGGCTGCGGGAAAAGTACTACCATCGCTGCAATGATAGATTATATAAACCGAAACCGCTCCTGCCATATTATCACAATCGAGGACCCTATCGAATTCGCTTTTAAGGACAATAAGGCTATTGTCTCGCAAAGGGAAATCGGAATTGACGTCGAAGACTACGAGCAAGCCCTCAAATATATGATGAGGGAAGATCCGGATGTTGTGCTGGTCAGCGAGATGCGTGACAGCGAAACCGTCACAGCAGGTATGAGAGCCGCTGAAACAGGACACCTCGTCTTCGGAACGCTGCATTCGGCAAATGCCTCACAGACAATCCAGAGAATGCTCGACTTGTTCCCGCAAACCGAAAGAAACCTCGTCAGGCAAACATTGAGCCTTACTCTAAAAGCCGTCATCAGCCAGGTTTTGCTGCCGAGCACAAAAGAAGGAGTCGATAGAATACCAGCCGTTGAAATCCTTCTTGCAAATCCTTCTGTTAGAAAACTTATTTCAGAAGAACGGGAAAGCGACCTGCCCAGTGTTATTCGTGCAAGTGAAAAAGAAGGTATGCAGGACTTCACAACCAGTTTGTGCTACCTTGTTCAAAATGGTTTCGTTGACCCAAAAGAGGCGTATCATTACGCCCCGAACGTCGAAGAGTTAAAAATGGCGCTAAAGGGTATCAGAACCACTGCCAGCGGTATCCTGTAATCCTGTCCTGTTATGGAGCATCTTATGCCGGAAACAATATTAGCCGCCGCCGAGCACAGCGGTTACATTTCAATAATAAAACTCATCGTTTTTCTGGCCCTGTTTTTTCCGCTGCCGCCCCTGCTCGCCTGGGTCTTCAACGACGCCGAAGCACTCGAAGAAAAAGGCAATTTATGGATGGGAATCATTCTCGCGGCAGCCGCTGCCGGTATCATAATCTGGCTGCTCGTACCAATCTATGCCATCGGATTGGCCTTTTACGTCATCGCAGTAGGTATAACATCGATAGCTTATATCAAAAGCCGCAATACCCGGGTTCTCGCCTCCGACCGCGTCCTCACCGCAGACCATATCAGAGGCCTTTTTGGCGGCAGCCTCAAAAAAAGCACCTCCGAAAAAAAACTCATCTTTGTAACGGCAAACAAAAACGAGGTACCCGTGCCGGAACCAAAAACACCGGACCTCTTCGGTTATAAAACCGCACTCGACCTTTTCACAGACATAAAACTGCGAAGAGCAAATAATATTATCTTTTCACCAGCCGCACAGGACTATAATGTGATTTACTATATAGACGGCGTCGCTTCCAAACAGCCTTCCTTCCCGAAAGAACACATGGAGTACCTGATTCGATTCGTAAAAAACCTCGGAGACCTTGACGTCAGTGAAAGAAGAAAACCGCAAAAGGGCCTGTTCAAAATACGCGAAGATAAAGACGATACCGAATGGGAAGTACTAAGCGCCGGCTCCACTACCGGCGAACATCTGCAAATCAGGCAGAGGATGCAGCAAAATCTTATAAGGCTCGAGGACATCGGCCTGACAACAGACCATTATGAAAAGATTAAGAACTTTCGGAACGTCAAACAAGGTATATTCATCATCAGCGGGTCCAAAAAAAGCGGCATAACCACCACCCTTTACGCCCTTCTGAGAAATCACGACGCTTTTCTCAATAACATCAACACACTCGAAACGGAAATCTCGGCACAGCTTCCGAATATAACACAGCAAACTTTCCAGCTGAGTGACACCGGCACGACAACATACGCCAAAAAACTTCAGGCTATGATTCGAATGGGACCGGATATCGTCGGCGTCGCAAAATGCGAAGACCCCGAAACGGCAAAATTATGCTGCAGTGCTGCCGAAGATAGCAAACTCATTTATCTGATTATCGAGGCCGACAGTGTCCTGCAGGCTCTTGAAAAATGGATTAAATTAGTCGCTGACAAAAAAACCGCCGTTGAATCCCTGCTCGGTATAAGCAACCAGCGCCTCGTCAGAAAACTCTGCGATGACTGCAAACAGGCTTATATGCCTGATAAAGAGCTGTTGCGAAAATTCAACATCTCCGCACAAAAAGCAAAGCCTTTCTACCGCGCGGGAAAAGTCCAGTATGATAAACACGGTAAACCGTCAACCTGCGAAACCTGCCAGGGGACCGGTTTTCTGGGCAGAATGGGTGCCTTTGAAATTATCTTTTTAGACAAAAATCTGAAAAAAGCAATTATACCGCTCGAGTCTCTATCAGAAATAGGCCGCCAGTTCAGGCACGCAAAAATGCGCTATCTTCAGGAACAAACTCTGAGAAAAGTAATAACCGGGAAAACATCGATAAATGAAATGGTAAGGGTATTTTCAAAAAACAAAAAACAAAAATCTGCTAAAAATAAACAAAAGCCTCCGGCTGGTACTTAAACCGCCGAAATATACTGCAGAGAAATTGGAGACTCGCAATGGCCAGTGCCTTAGTAATACTGATAATTTTAATATTCGCAGCATATCACTTTCAAAAAGGTGGACTCATAAAGTCTTTCGGAATGTTAATATTAACACTTTCCGCAAGTATTATCAGCTTCGCATACTTCGAGCTTCTGGCAAATTTGCTAATCCCTAAACTGCCCGAAAGTTTACTCAAGTTTACAGGCTGGATGCATCCTCTTTGCTTTGTGCTCATCTTTGCCTTATCATTAGCCCTTTTACAGACTATACTAAACCAGCTTCTTCGTCAGAAAATTGAGTTCGAGAAAAAGCTGGAACAAACCGTAAGTGTTATTTTCGGCATACTGATGGGCTTTATCATTTCCGGTCTTCTTCTTACCGTCCTTGATATGGCGCCTCTGCCTCCGAAATATCCCTACCAGCGATTCGACACTAATCGGCCTGACCCGCAGAATCCAAAAAAAGTACTGCTAAATCCGGACGGATTTATCAACTGGCTGTTCGGTCATATCAGCTCAGGCAGCTTCAGCGCCTTCAACAAAAACATAAGTTTTGCCGCGGTGCACCCCCGTTACATCGACCAGTTGTTTCTGAATCGACAGGGCGTACCTGACAAAATTCAAATCGTCTCCGTCGGCAATGAAATAGCATTGCCTGCACAAAACGCCGCCTGGTTCGCGCCCGAAGACTTAAAAGACACCGAGTCAAATCCCGTCGCCCCGAAAACAGCAGGCAATTTTGTCATCATAAGAACAGGCATAAAAAGGCTGAATATCAAAACGAAATGCCGGTTCACTATTTCTCAATTAAGACTGATTTGCAAACCGAAAAACGGCCCGAAACAATTTACCGGCAAAGCTGTCGGCCTGCACCCGATCGGGTACCTTAAAACCGGCGATATAATGCAAAAAACAAAATTAAATGACATAATTGAGCTTACACGTGATGATTTGTCCGACCAGCTTCCGGGAGGCTTTGGAAAATGGATAGACTTCGTTTTTGAGGTGCCAAATGATTTAACCACAGCAATGATAGAATTCAGGCAAAACAGTATCGCCAGGGTCCCTGAACCGGTCAGCGCCGATAAAGTCCTGTCAGCAAGCTTCTTCATTCCCGCTTCGCAATGCGCCAAAGATTTTGCGGAAATAGAACCCGTCAGTTCCGCAAAGATTTACGGCATTTCAATGACGGCCCAGATGAAGCTGCTGGAGGAATTATCCCTCGAAATAGAAACCGGAACCGATTTCACCCAATATCAGACGGACAACACTATCGAACAGCCTCAATTCAAAGATTCAAAGATCGAGTATGTCAGAGCCGAGCTGATAACGCAAACAAGAGGAGAACAAACTGCAGACGCTTATCGCGGTTATTCTCTTAAAGGCCTCGCTTCAATGCTGGAACCCCTCGAAGGATATAATCTTCTCAGCCTGAAATGCAACAATCCGGATATCGGTTCCGAAATAACAGGCTCCCGGCTTCCCGTCCTTAACGAATTGAGCGGCCGGGTTCATAAAGCCGTCGGTGTTATAGCCTGTGGAAAACTTGGTAATGAATTCATCTACGAAATAGATTTTTGCGCCGTAACCGCCGACCAAAAACCTGACGGCCTTGTCAGGGCAGAAGACGGCACTATCGAAAAACCATTCCCTGAGTCCGTCTGGATTACGCAAAAAGCAGAACAGATTTTAGAATTTTATGTGCTCTACCTCGTAGAGCCGGGGCCGGACGTATTCATCAGTTCGGTACAGCCGGCAGGCACACAAGCCGCAGGTAAATTCAAAAAATTTGAGGCCTTCTCGGTGAAATAGCACCAGACTCGGATTTTACAAATCGCTGCTCTGGATTAAAAGCTTTACTTACCAACTGCAGACAGCCACTTCTTCGAGATTGAGCTCCATAAGATGTTCGAGATAAGCGCTTAATTCCTCCTCGCTGAAATTCGCCAGAAACTCCGGCTTTGCGGACTTGTTAATCTCGCAAATGCACTCTATCAACTCCCTTTTGCTCATAACTTTTAATCCTTCAAAATTAACCCCTATTAGCTTAACCAGATATCGACACCCCTCATATCTTTTCTTTAGCCCGACAGTAACAACGCCCTATAACATACACCACAATATAAACGCCCTCTTACTGCTTTTAATACCACATATAGAATAGCCCCTGAACAATTCAGAACACCTGCTCTCAATGTCCAATAAAATCCATCTTAACAAGGCGGTAACACACAGCAAAAAATGACAAATTTCTTAAAAAGACAAAAATTTTAAAAAATCAAAAAGCTCAAAATAACCATTGATTGCCGTCCATCATCAAAACAAATCACGTCAGGCAAACTTATTTCAGTCCGCAAATCGCAGGCGGCCGGACCTGGAAAATCACCAAAATTTACTTGTTCTTTAAGCAGGAATATTATAGATTCAGGGTTTTTAGAAAAGGTTAAGGCAAAACAATAAGTTTTTTGGAGGCGTCAAATGGCAGCTACTAAGGATATTCGTAACATAGTGCTTTTAGGACACGCCGGAAGCGGCAAAACTTCGCTCGCCGAGGCGATTCTGCACATAACAGGAGCAACAAACAGGCTCGGAAGCGTCGATGAAAAAACCAGCACCTGCGATTACTACGACGAGGAAAAAGAGCACCAGTACTCGATTCATTCCGCAATTGTACACACCGAGTATAACGGCAAAACAATCAATATCATAGACACTCCCGGCTCGCCGGACTTCATCGGCACTTCAATAACCTCTATCCCGGCGGCAGAAACTGCACTGATAGTCATAAGCGCTTCCGCAGGCATTGAAACCGTCACACGCAAAATGTTCGAGCTCACTACCGAAGCCGAAAAGCCGAGAATAATCGTTATTAACAAAATCGATTCCGAAAACATTCATCTGCCTGAGCTGCTGAAAAACATCCGCGAGGTTTTCGGCCCAGCCTGCCGCTGCGCAAATATTCCCGCCGCTGATAACGTATCGATAATCGACTGCATCAAAAACGATACCGGCGAATCAGCACTCGGTGACGTCGGCAAGGCTCACACAGAACTTATAGAGTCCGTCATCGAAGCTGACGACCAGCTAATGGAAAAATATCTCGGCGGTGAAAACATCACAACGGAGCAAATCTCCGCCGTCTTCGTCAAGGCCCTGAACTCAGGCACCCTTATCCCCATAGTCTTCACGAACTCCCGAGCCGAAGTCGGAATAACTGAGCTGCTCGACATAATAGTAAATTTCACACCGTCGCCTCAGCAGGTAAAACCTGCCGTCTTGACTGATGGTGACAAAACTACCGAGCTTAAAGCAGACCCCGCCGCTGCCCTGGCTTGCCTGGTCTTCAGAATCGGTTTCGACCCGAAATCAAATATGAAAAACGCAACTATGAGAATCTTCTCCGGAACAATCAAATCAGATGCCAATATCTATAGAAACAACGAAAAAAAAGGCATAAGACCGGGCCACATCATGAAATCTCAGGGCACAGAAAACAAGGAAATACAGGCCGGTATCGCCGGCGATATCATCACGCTTACGAAGGTTGAAGAAATCAAAACAAACGACCTCGTCCACGATGGTCACCTCGCCGGAAAATTCAAACTCACCCCTCTGCCCCAGCCGATGTTCGCTCTTGCGCTTGAGCCTGCCACAAGAGGAGATGAGCAAAAAATCGGCAATGCCATCGAAAGACTAACAGAAGAGGACCCCTGCTTTAAGGTTATGCGGGACCAGCAGACAAAAGAGCTTGTCGTCAACGGACTCGGTGAACTGCATCTGAGGGTAATGCTCGAAAAAATGGAAAACCGCTTCAAGCTGTCGGTTACAACAAAAGAGCCCAAGATTCCATATCGGGAAACAATCACGGTTCCCGCCGAAGGCCACTACCGTCACAAAAAGCAGACAGGAGGTGCAGGACAGTTCGGCGAAGTCTATCTCCGCGTCGAGCCGGCCGAACGAGAATCAGAGCCTTCATTAGTCTTTAGCTGGGACATCTTCGGCGCCTCTATTCCGGGCCAGTTCGAGCCGGCCGTCCTAAAAGGCGTAAATGACGTTATGCAGTCAGGCATCGTGGCAGGATTTCCTTTGCAGGATGTCAAAGTATCCGTTTACGATGGAAAACACCACCCCGTCGATTCAAAGGAAGTGGCGTTTCGAGCAGCCGGTAAAGGTGCTTTCAACGACGCTTTGCAAAAGGCAAAGCCGGTTCTCCTCGAGCCTATTGTTAATATCGAAGTTACAGCACCAGCCGAAAATATGGGCGATATCACCGGCGATTTGGCCTCGAAAAGGGGAAGAGTACAGGGCCAGGATATGCTGCCCGGTAACTTCGTCGTCATAAAAGCACAGGTACCGCTCGCCGAAGTTACACAATATAACAGCCAGCTCAAAAGCGTTACAGGCGGACAGGGCAGCTACGCAATGTCACTCTCACACTATGAAATCGTGCCCACAAACGTCCAGCAGCAGGTCGTCGCACAATACGCAAAGAAAAAACAGGATGAATAAAAATCTTCCGGATAAACAAAACGCCCTGCTGTTATACCGACACCCCCTGTTCACCAAAACTAATATGATTATATCTTCTCAGCGATAGATAAGAACCAGTATCATACCCAATACCGACGCCGCTGCAACAAGTGCCAATATCAATATCGCCACGCGGTAATTGGTGAGCATCTGCTCTCTTTCAACGTCAACGGTTTCCGGCTGTTGCGGAATCTCCCTGCCCTCTTCAAGCTTGCCAAGCTCAGACATATCAAATTTTTGATGAGCACGCAAAGGAAGCTGACCCTCTTTAATTGCTTCAAGGTCGGCAAGAAGCTCGTCGGCATTACTGTAGCGGTCGTCTCGATGCTTTGCCATCATAAGCTCGATGACTTCTGACACACCCGCAGAAAGTGAAGTGTTGATATGGTCCGGCGGAACCAGCTCTTCTCTCAAATGTTTTCGCATCACTTCAGCCGGCTCATCCGCCATAAAGGGGACACGACCCGTAACTATATGATAAAACGTCGCCCCAAGACCGTAAATATCCGCCCTGCCGTCAATATCTATTTCGCCGCGAATCTGCTCCGGAGCAATATAATAAGGCGTTCCGTATGCCTTGCCTGCCTCGCTCTGTGCAGTTTCGATATCTGTCGTCTCACGAGCAAGACCCATATCCGCAAGTTTTACCACACCATCCTGGTTTATCATTATATTCTTCGGCTTGATGTCACGGTGAATAAGACCCATCGAATGCGCATGTCTGAGGGCATTCGCAATTTGAATAACTATATCAAGCGCTTCCTCCTCCGAAAAAACCTTACCGGCAGACAAATCCTCGTACAGAGTTTTTCCCTCAACGTATTCCATAACAAAATAGTGATACCCCCCAGCCTCACCGACGTCGATGGCCTGTACTATATTATTGTGATTAAGTTTTGCTGCGGCACGCCCTTCCTGGTAGAAACGCTTGACATACTCAGGGTTCTCGCTGAACCGCTTGGGCAAGACCTTTATCGCAACCACCCTGTCAAGGCTGAGCTGCTTCGCCTTATACACAACCGCCATCGCGCCTTTGCCGAGCTTGCCCAATATCTTATAACCCGGTATCTGGTAAGCTTCAGCCTTGGTATCCTTAATCCTGCCCCTCAGCCGCTCAGCCTGGGGTTCCGTAATATATCCGAGCTCCACCATCAAGTCGGCAAGGATAATCGGCTCTGACTCGTCCCGTAATTCAAGCTCAAGAAGTGAATGCTTCAGCTCCTCGTCCGTGCAGAGCCCCTGCTCTAATGCAAGCCTGCCGAAAATCGAATCGTAGTTTGTCTCACTCGACATCTATCTAAAAACCCAATCCTGAAAATTAGCCCAATCCAATGATACAAACGATATACAATTAAGCAAAATTGTCAAAGAAAATTTCCCGCTTGTTAACACATAAACAACCATTAACCTGTCTGTAAATCGACTTGGCTGCTTTCCGACTT
>Ga0307434_1000628_pt1 | contig 22213 bp, 20 predicted proteins | sample SalMarWE160220MG_FD_202156 | JGI IMG/M metagenome (GOLD analysis project Ga0307434, IMG submission 202156) | Salt marsh sediment microbial communities from the Plum Island Ecosystem LTER, Massachusetts, United States - WE1603-220 | ecosystem: Environmental > Aquatic > Marine > Intertidal zone >... | reverse complement strand
ATCAGATTCTTCGCCGCTGTACCAGTTGGAGCGAAAAGGAGATCACCCAAATGATCTGTCAAGATTCGATTTCGCTCTTCAGGCATCCTTCTATCATAACTCCTGAGGCCAGCCTCTATATGCGCAACTGGTATATCGTTCACGGACGCTGCAAAAGCACCTGCAAGAGTAGAATTTGTATCTCCGTACACAAGCACCAGATCAGGTTTTGATGCAACACCTTCGCTCCCAATACCTTCATTCTGCGCACATCCAAACTCTGCTCCCACTCCTTTTATCATATCGCCTAGCTGTTCACCAGGACTAGTCGAACCAACCCCAAGATTGATATCAGGCGCGGGAATCTGGAGCTCTTTGAAGAAAATATCCGACATCTCATAATCATAGTGCTGGCCTGTATGAATGATGACGTGATCGCAATATCGTGATAGCGATCTGTGAATTGGCGCCAATTTTACAAAGTTAGGCCTAGCGCCGACCACGGATACGATTTTCATCCCAAAAACCTTACGGTGTTTAATATGTTGGCTGCAGACCTCGTTACTTGATACTTGAACATCTTGATTGTTATAGAAACAGAAACGTAGTCGGTCATAGGTAAGTGAATTCCGTGTCTGGTTCTTTCCAAAGTCCAAGTCTGTTATGCAGCCAAGGATAAAAATTATAATTCTCATCAAAATGCTTCTTAAGGATATCCATAATTCTAGGAGAGACCTGGCCAGGTTCCCCATAGATCTTCTTCTTCCTCCTTTGATTGTACAAAGGGATCTTGTTTTGGTCAACTCGCTTCACTATCTCCACTATCCATTGCGGACTCACCGGAGGAGCGAGGACATTTCCTTCCGCCTCAAATATAGTCTCTGGCCTATCTGTGTTGAGTCTTACTGTTACTGAATTTACGCCAGGAAAATAGAGTAACTCCTCCTGCATCGAACCTGAATCAGTAAGTTCCAACCAGCAGCATCCGCTATCTAGAAATTCTATAACGTGGCCATATTCCTTCCATAGAGGAGTTTGAACAAAGGAACGTGGATATTCACTTTGAAGTGTATCAAGTAGATTAGTTAGGCCGTACTTCTCAAGGGCATGTTGCGTGGCGGTAAGCTTGATAAGAATCACTCTATAACCTGCCTTGACTAACTCTATCACACTCTTAACGATAATTGAGAATCTTGATGGAGTAAGATTTTCTCTTCGATGAATATCAACTCTTATCCATTCGTTGCGTGCCGTCGAGGAACCCTTCAAAGACGACGTCACAGGGCCAGATACCAATTGTGGATACAAGTCAAATATACTTGACTGCGGCTTGCTTCTCCGTTTCATTTCAATCGCATCTACTACGGAGTTTCCTACTACATAGATCAAGTCCTCTGGGTAACCCTCTCTAATGAGATTGTCTCTGTTCAACACAGTCGGCGCAAAAAAAAACTGTGCCCCTGCTGAACAGATCCAAGTATCAACCTGTTCGGGGAAGGGCTCATCACGTGCAATGAACCAGTGGTTACTATCAAATTGTGAATTGACAAACTCCTCTATTTGGTCTTTATTTGGCTCACTCAAAGTGAGCTTTCTCACGTATTTGGGGCTCATCGAACGAAGACCAGCTTCGTTTTGGGCAACTTTTTGCCCAAGTCCGAAGAGCCAGGACAGAGGCGTGATACCGGCCACAAGGGTATCGCCGTGGACAATTGGAAGTAATGAACGGCCAGGAAACTTCTCTTTAAATATCTTACCAAATAATGCAAATTTTAACAATAACTCGCTAGCCTTCTCCATCAGGTTACCTCTAACTTGCAGGTTGCAAGCTACCGACTCCTGGATATTGAATTCTTGTATGCCGTAACCCAGCGTATTATCAAAATGTTGACCAGTATCTATCACAAAATACGGGATATGACGTTTCATGGCTTCCGTGACAAGCGGAGCCTGCTTATAGAAATCAGGCTTTGTACCAGTCACTATTGCTAATATAGGATAACTAGAACCGATCTCATTTGCTACATTCAATGCCTTATCTATCGAATCATTATTGATAGCTAAAGGAAGGTAATTAGTGAAAACATTTCGATACTCGTACTTGTCTTTCAATATCCTAACTTATCGTCATTGGTTCTGCAATTTAGCCTTTTTATTGATCATACAATAATCAACGGTTTCTAGTACAGCTTTGGTCAGTGTTTATAGGCGCAGCAGAATTTTACGTCCAATACTGGGATTATCTTTCCGATCCGTCAACCTCAAAAGATTAATAAAGCCAAAATTTCCTATTTCATGCATATTTGGTAACAGAATCCCAAATTTTGAATTGTATTTCAGACGACAAGTGTAGGGAAATGCTATCGGTCATTAAGGAAGGCCAATCTCTTTCAATAGCTGGTTTACAACTAACGCGAAAACAGTTCTACTCAAGACTTCACGCATTGATTATTTATAATCTGGTTAGCAAGGCAAACGGAAAGTATCGTCTAACCTCATTTGGGAAGGTAGTTTTTGACTGGCACATTGTATTAATGCAGGCTATATCTGAGGAATACTGGAAGTTAAAAGCATTAGATGTTTTCGATTCATCGGGTATTCCAGATTCTGAACGTACAAAGATAATGGATGCTTTGGTAAAGAACGAAAAGTTAAGACAATTTATTAAAGCGTAATAGACAATTTAATATTTTATTTAGTTGCAGGATAAAGGCTGGGAGTAGAGTGGGAATCGCAGAGAAGGGACAAGGTGTACCGTTCGTAAATCTCCAATTCAAAGCTGTCACAATTTCTAGGAGGAAGTAGCTGTTTAGGGATGATTCTCTCTTTCTGCAAGTATCAAAAAATGCTTTCTGGCCTACTCAATCAATCATTAGAAGTCATTCGCAAGACAATTATTCGACTCCTGCTGCTATAGTAGATCAGAAAAATATTTGACTATTTGGCATGGAACTAAATGTGTCATTATCGGCACTATCACACTCCTTGCAGCTGTCATGTTAATTCTGCATGAGGGGAACATCCTGGCAAATCAGCAGCCGTCATCATTTAAATCTAAAGATCTAGAAGAAATACGAGAAAATGTAATGGAAGTCAGACTAGCCTTACAAAAAGGAGATCTGATAGAAGCATTACAACACCTCAATAACGCGGATGAAGACCTCCTCCTATTGGAGACTGGTCTTCAACCCTCCAAATCTGCACCATTACATGGTAATTCCAATAACAGCAACACCACTTCAAACTCTCAAAGTCCGGAAACTTCTACTAAGAACGTGGATATGAGAGCCAGTTATGACCGTGGTGGTAATAATAGTAATAATAACAATAGCAACAGCAATAAGTATGACTTTGCTAAACTCAGACAAAACAATACTCTCCCAGACAATACAGTTCTCTCCATTTCTAATAATACTTTGAACAAGGGCAACAAGGCATCATCGATAGGGTCTGCAACTCCCGATGACTCTATTCGTAAATTGAATGTTACATTTAATTCTATTTTCATTAACAACAACCACGATATTCTGTTTCCAGCAGAGTGGCAACTAGATGCATATGTGAATAACAAAAGAATCCATTTATCAGAGAACGCTGAGCTGGACCGCGTGGAGAGTGGACAAGCGATTTATTTCAACGGCAAATCGCTGGTCATAGATGTTCCCGAAAATAGTACTTTGAGAATCGTAACTGTTGGTGTAGAATTGGATGAGGGAGTTATTGATGATAAGTACAAAAACATCATGCCTAGCGTAGATGTGGGAGGGGACGAGACCGGTGATGGAGTACTACCTGACATTTCAGGAATTATAGATACTGAAGCCCCTTTACCTGAATACAGAGATCAAGTTGAAAGTTCTATCCAATTCTTAACAACTTATGATAGAAATGACGCAATTGGCATGATTGCTACAGAATACGACGCTAGAACCAATTTTGGGATAGGCGATCACTTTGATTGTTCAGAGTCCACTGGGGAGGTAGGAGATATTTTTGATACGGTAGACACTAATTGTGATTATAAACTATCTTATACAATTAAAGAGATTTAGGCAACGGTTGAATGCGATTACTACCTGCAGACTGATTACAAGATGTATCACCTGTATCAAAACTACAAGTCTTATGGTCATTTTTTTACAAGTACTAGTATTGGCTGGGTCAGGAAATTCCAGCTCGTTTTTTGGTTTACAAGCAGAACCGGAGCCTGATGAGAATGGTGTAATGATAAGCAACTATCACGGAGTACAGAGAAAGGTGTACAATCCTCTCATATCAGCAAACGGCGGCCTGTTATATTACAGAGACTTCGAAAATTTCGTAAACACCGGAAAATCAGAGCGGTATTTTACCAACACTGCGAATTGGCTCGTCGAAAACTCGATCAATAAGACCGACGTGGGCGGCGAAGATTATGCTGTCTGGGAGTATGATTTTCCTTGGAGATTTTATGGTTGGGTTGAGCCCCCATATTACTCTGCATTAGCCCAAGCAGAATCAATTTATGTTTTGGCTCTAGCTTTTGACCTCACAAATGACGAAAAGTATCTCCTCACCGCGAATAGGGCAATGAAGGCTTTTTTTGTGGATTTTGATGCGGGGGGCCTAGCAACGGTAGAGACTCATGACGGTTCTTCAATATTCTTGCAGATATTAGCTAAACCAGGATTCGTTAAGACGTATGTCTTAAACGGTCATACTCAATCTTTAATCTTCCTGTGGCGCTATTTCGAATTGACTAACGAGACTAACGCAAAAGTTATCTTCGATAAAGGAATAAAATATTTGAAGGATAACCTATGGAGATATGATACAGGTACATGGTCTTCCTACGACTTGGTGGAAAATCTGGCCACGCTTGAATATCATAATGCAGAGATATCCCAGTTGAAATCGTTGTACGATATTACAGGGGAAAATGCATTTAAAGTGTATGCTGATAAATTCGAGAATTATCTTAAACTGATGCCATTGGAGTGACTGAGTCGCGTTTGGTTTCCTTATCATGTAAGTGATTGTAGAACTTTGGCCGCGACTGCCGATATGCTAACATACAGTATTACGACAGAGAAGGCAACATCTATCGATCTGCCAAGTGAGTTTGGACAGTCTATAATGGTGACTGATGGTGACGGAATAATCTTTAGTATTTACATTGGTAGCTTTCCGATCCTCTAACGGCATGATGATGATGATGATGATGATCAGGTACAGTGTTACCTTACCTGATTACCTGCCATCGATACTATACTGGTTGTTAGAATCAAGATCTACACACACATGTTTGAATACCATGCGATAATCCAGAAGAAATGACTTCAGAGATGAATGGAAGCTAAGAGAGAACGTTTATCAGTCACGCGTGCAACAACTGGTGCAGACAGTATCCTGATTTTCTCAGGTATTCGAGTGCCCTCCTACATGCAGTAACATTTGTACTGGAACAGGCATATGTTGGTACCTATTCGATGTTTCTGAGATATTAGGAGATAACATGAACAATGATTACCTCTGCTAATTCCTAACACTGGCTATTCCAACTTTAAGGGAGGAGGAGAACAATACTGCATTCATTATAGAAAATGTATGTTCAAACCAACAAAATTCAACATCTGCGTAACCGGAATGGTAATGGGAAGCGCACTCATAAGTCTACTCACCGTTATGGGCCTCATTTGTAAATGGTGTACAACTGGAGGTTCATAATCTTATTTTTTAACCTGTGATCGATCTTCGCAAACCAGAGTCGTCGTTATGATAATGGACCTAGATGCAAGGACAGACATTTGATCCTTACAATTTTCTGTCCAAGGGAACGCATCAACCCTCTACTACTACACTCCCAGTCATCCAAGGATGTATTATACATAAGTACTCGTAAGTTCCTGGCTTGTCAAATGCCACTGAAAATGTATTGCCAGAACCCGGAAACAGTCCTTCTAGTCCTGTCGGAAGGAACCATCCTGAATTAACATACTTTTCATCTCCAGTCATGGAATAATTTGCATTGGGATTCATAAACTGGACTACTCCTTGTGAATCTATTACAGTAGGATTAAATGTTCTTGCATTGAACGCAATTAGGGTATTCATTCCATCTTCGCCTGGTATTAAGATTGGTTCGTTATTTGAACCGGGAGGATTCACTGTAAACTCAGTTGTATTTGAGACACCAAGCGGAGAAACTATATCTGCCATGGTACTATTGTCTAACACAAAAGTAACGGTATGTGGCTCTGCTGCTCCTACAGTAGGGTTATCCCATACTACTGTATCCCCTGCATTAATCCTTACCTGTTGTGGGACAAATACTGTCCATGGGGCAGTTGTATTGCCTCCTCCTGCTGCGACGGTTACCGTTTGCTTTTCTGAAGTAGTCGCATTCGATGTGTAGCCGCCGTTTGTCGTCTCAAAGGCTGTTATTGTAACCATCATGACTAGAAACGCAGATAACATCTTCTTAGTAAACAATTCTTTCATAATGGGTGAAAGAATAGAAATATTTAAACTATGCGTCAAAACCTACGACGATTCTTCGTCAATCTCATCTCAGTCAACAAGTATTTTTTGAAGACTGATGAGATATCATACATCGACTTAACCTTGCATATCGGTCTAAGAACCCAGACAAATAGCACATCGGTCTAAGAACCCACTTCATATCCTCTATTGAAGGCCTTTAAACCTCATGAAATAGATGGAATTAGAGAGAATTCAGACGCGCGATATGGTTCGTATATCTGGATTGTAATACAGGATATTTGAAGAGTTGGAAGCTAAGCTGATCTGGATGTAGTAATAATACATCTGGTTCGTCCGCATCAAATATATATCAAAACCGTCCTATAGCGAAAAATAGTTCTACGATATCAAAGTATCAGATTCTGTTACCGTAAGAGTCATTCACCTGATCACGGACGAGTATTAAATATATGAATCTGCATCATTTTAATACATAAAGCTAAAATTGATTGAATTGATTGAACTAGTGAACTGTGCCAAAATCAACTTTGCATCTATTTGATGCATGTCTGGAAATATCAGTGTATATTGCAGAATGAAAAAGGGACCGATGATAGGAACGAGGGGGGGTTGAGAATCCTGGGAGATTACCAATGTCATGTCAGTGACGTCAGAGACGTCAGAGATTAATAAAGTCACTCCAAGCGCAGAAATCATCTTGATAACGCCAGATCCAATTTCGTCGTAGCTGACGGTAAACAATATAATGGGTATGCATTCTCAAGTATCGAAATTCTTGTTGAAGCATGGTAGAACATGGGCCTACAAGCGAGCCTTATTGCAAAATAAAATAGTATTTAATAGCACTGGTCTACCTCCAATTGGTTTTACCAAGGAGAATATGCCTTTATGAGTGCAAACAATTGGGCCTCCATTTGGGGAAGCGATAATTCTTTCCATCGCATAATGCCATAAGATAAACAATAGGATAAACAATAGTAACGGTTTGGATAGATTTGTTCCTAAATTACAATGAGACCCAATATTCCATATTGAATTATTACTTATTATTACTTCCAAGTAATAGTGGGACCTCCAATACGTATGTATAGAGAATATCAATAAATAGGCGACAACAGTCTGTAAGCGGACTGAAGGAAAAATAATTGTCCACAACTCGAGATGAAATAACGAAGCAACGGATATTAAAACTCAGGATTGTATTCTATATCGTCGCTGGATTTCTGGCCGTAGAAGTTGTTTCGGGCATTATGACTGGTAGCTTAGCGTTACTTGCTGATGCTGGTCATATGGTAGCAGATGCAGGGGGTCTGGCCTTGGCCCTCTTCGCAATTTCTTACTCCCGTAGGCCTCCTACCCCCCAAAGAACATTTGGATTTTATAGATTGGAGATACTTGCCGCGTTAGCCAATGGTGTCGTCTTGATATTGATTTCCTTTTACATTCTATACGAAGCATATTGGCGCATAATAGAGCCTCATCAAATCGAAGTACTGCCGATGCTAGTAGTTGGGTGCATTGGACTTGTCGTGAATGTCGTGGGGATCCTGCTTCTCAAGAGTCACACGCACAATGTCTCTCTCGATTCAGTCGAAAGAGAACATACGTTCTATGCAGATCACATATATAATGGTCATTCTGAGAGCGAAAAAGATTTCGACTTAAATATGCAGGGAGCTTATCTAGAGGTCCTTAGCGACACACTCGGATCGGTTGGTATAATCATAGCTGGAATAGTCATATATTTAACCGGCTTTTACTTTGCGGACCCCCTTGTAAGCATCATTCTCGCCTTGTTCATCTTCCCCAGGACTTGGAGGTTACTTAATAAATCGCTGCATATTCTCATGGAAGGCGTTCCTGCCAACGTATCACACGAAATGGTTAAAAATGCAATACTTCAGATCAAAGGAGTAACTGGTATCTTTGAGTTGCACATCTGGACTATTACCTCAGGTCTAAATGCATTATCTGCTCATGTAGTAGTAATAGATCCAAGTAAGTCCTTGGAAGTGCTTCAAGAAATAAACTCATTGCTTGAGAAAAATTTTAGAATATCCCATGCCACCATCCAGATAGAAGGGTATCATGACCAAACTGGGTTTATTTAGATATTGGACAACGCTTGTGAATAAGATATGAATTACTCATGACCGCTTTTTTAGATGTATATTTCTCAATCGAACTTTTGTCTCTGCCACTACTTATCACCCATCATTTAGATAAAAAAATTCTCAGGTGGTTCATCTGGTCTGGATGTACAACTCCCCCTACCATACTACCTATAAATGAATTAAATGAATAAATTCCTAGTTCTTTCTATCCTCGTCAGTTCCGATTCGATTTCTACCTCCCTCATTTCGAATCCCAATTCCCCTAACTGAGGGACCTTCTCCAAGATTTCTTTACCTTTATGTATATTTACAATAATGAAAATGTAAATAGGTCCTGGTTTACTTTGTAGTTCCTATGCCTATAATGACTACTGACAACTTCGCTGATTTGCCTTCAATTTCCTATCTTCTTCAATCTCTTCAGGAACTCACCCCCTCTCCCTGCCGATTGGGGTATCTTCGACTTAAATATTGATAGCTGACGATTCTATAAATGGACGTTCGCCTCCTGTCACACGCAGGCATTGACCGTCCACAGATTTAATGGATGCAGAAGATGGGAGGGAGAAATTTGAACATAAACAGTGATATCATTGATGTCAGAAGAACATATGACTATTTGAGAAAAGCCCAGACACATCTCGTACAGTCTTCAGAAATTGCCACAGCATGCGTCTGCCAAAATCTTTTCAAACTTGATTACCCATTTGGAGCGACTAGAAGTGATAAAGACTACTTGGTCGCCAATACTGTTCATGACATAATGAGCTTGTGTATGAGTGGCCCAATTCTTGAAAATTGGCATAGTGAATTGGAAAATTGTGAGCAAATTACCAAGAAAATAGTAAAAGAATCATCAGAAATAGTAAATACTGTAATTAAGGATACGTTAGAAGGCGCGCACCAAGAAAATAGATTTGTCGAAGACGATTTCGAAACCCAAGTTAATGATATCTATAATGGTCTCATCATCGGAATGGCCAAAAGATTGATGAAGAAGTATGAAAGACCTTCTAGAGTCTTGACCGAAGTTACAATTACAAATATCAAGGACCACCACGAAGGCAGGATCGACGCGCTTTTAGAATATTCTAGTGGAGGATATGGGTTACTTGACTGGAAAAGTTACGATCTTAGCAATACTATTAGTGGCCGTGAGAAGTGGCAGCTCATTGCCAACACTCTACTTGCAAATTTCAGATATTGTCGCAACGAAGACGATTGGACGGGACACAATTTTTCCTGCATAGTACATAACGGTGGGGTGTATTTCCCTAAAATAGAAACAACCAGAAAGGGAGTAGAAAGAATTAAGACTAACAGAAAATTTGCTCACATGGTCCTTTGTGGGGAAAGGGTTCACGTTCAGAGACCAAAATTCTGTCCTGTCTGCGATAAAGGCTTAGAGGGAAGCAAAGAATGTCTTTTCTACCAGCGTGATGCTAGATTGGCGCATGAAGGCAAATTACCAGCCCAGTATGAAAAGATGACGAAGCAATTTTTTGCCAAGCGCTACGCTATCCTGAAGGAGAGAGCAGAAACACACTTGCACAAACATGTGGTTTATGCGATGATAAGCAAACATGGAGAGGAAGAAGCCTTACGTAGGCTGGAAAAAATCGGTATACTATGTCGAGGGTACTCTTTTGATTTTGACATCGATGAAAAAGTTATGTTTTCAAGAGCTGATGATAATATTCCCCTCGAGCCACGCAGGATTGTAAGGATAATAGGAATGGAAATAGGCAAGTCACTTCTCTCATGTATCAATGAACAGGCTAGTGTAATGGAGATCAGAGATAATAAAATCACTCTTAGCTTTAGATCGAAGACTGCTGTGCGAAGGGCTAAGAGACAGCTATTCCATTTGCCAATTATCTTACTCAGAGATGAGCTCAACCTTACTCGAAGTATGCTCCGACCTATCCATCAGTTTCACAAACTAGCCGCTGATATGCTCATTCCGGGGGAGCTTTTGGTATGACGGTAAAACTCAACCCAGATCAATCTAGAATATTGAACTGGCGCGTCAAATCAGGTGGAGTGGCTGGTGTGATCGGACCGGCAGGATGTGGAAAAACAACTACGGGTAGCTTTCTTGCAGTTAAGATGATTTGCGAAGGTTATGCCAAAAATGTGCTCTTGGTAGCTTTTACCAATTCGGCTGCCAACGAATTCGCAAGGGAATTGAGTATGGTATTAGGTCCTGAAGGATCGAAATTCTTATGCGTCAGATGCGGATACGCACCTGGAGCTGATCCTAGACTTCCTATACCTTTTAGCAATAACATTGAGTTTGTCAGAAGCAAGAAAATCGTGATTTGTACAACACAATCTCTCAAACGATTATCCGCATCCATAAGATTTGAAAATATGATTATTGATGAAGCAGGTATTGAAAGACTAGAACATCTATTGTCCCCGTTTGCTCTTGGAATTAATCAGTTAGGCATTCATCTTATGAAAGAGAACATTTCCTATGAAGCCAACAACATAATCGAACTTGCGTCAAAGTGTGGAATCGTAGCTACGGTAGTGGGTGATCCTAAACAATCAAGACCTATAGGTTTAGCAGACCATGATCTTAGCGCTATGGAATGGGTACTTAAATGTGCGAAGTATGACACGCTCTTTACTACCCATCGACTTCCTGATAGGTTGGCGATGCTAGTAGATGAGTTTGCTGATTATGGTGGCTTGAATTCGGCGCCCGAAATTGCAAGTAGGAGGTTTGGGGCGAAATATGATATTGATGAGAATTTTATTGATATTCTTAACCCGCATGAAGTTATTACCTGGGTTAATCTGAATGGCAACGAAATGATGGGGGGTCCTAGCTCATGGTATAACGAAGTAGAAGCAAAAGCCTGTATTCGGATCTGTCGTGAGCTTAAAAGGGTAGCTCCTTCAAAGTCGATCTCTATAGTAACGAGATATACAGAACAAAGGCGTACGATATCAAAATATCTTCAGCATCTAGACGTGGAGACCAGGGTCTTGACAACGACTGGTGCGCTGGGCACACAAGCAGATATTGTAATTTTCTCCTTAGTCCGAAATAATCCAGAAAGATTGGTCGGCGCTCTTGGTTCGCTACAAGACCTGAACGTAGCAATTTCTCGTTCCAAGGAAAAATTAATTATTGTCGGCAGCTTCGAAATGATGCTGAATGGATTAACTGGCTCGTACAGCTCAAATCCACGACATAAACAAAACTTCCCACAAAAGCTGGCCCGACTTATTGATAAGAAGTATGGCATGGTTGTTGAGGCTCCTAGGGTCTTGTGTAATTAAGATTTATGGCTTTAGGAAAAGATATGCGTCTGCTAATCAGATTTGATACCTCTTTTGGTTCACTCTGGATATTATTTATAGTATTCCCTCCTTTCAATATTCTTTAAGCCTATCATTATTTACTACCGGGGGGGGATGATGGTTCGGGGAAGGCCAACGTTTATACTTATATCGTGACAGCGAGGACGGTTAAATCAACTAACAAAGGCGTTAAACATAATTCGTATTACATAACGGGTTGATTTAATTTCACTATTGTATCGCAAAATATAAAGGGAAGGCATTAAGAATGGAACTACAGTACTTATACCTATAGGCATCATGACAACCGTAATACCGCCTTCCCTTCGTCTTCAATAATAATGTGTGCGTCTATCCGCTTTATACCTTCCAGAATAGTCGTATTAAAACTTATCAAATTCAAAAGATTCTGAATAATCTTTTAGTACCGTCTAATGCACTAACGACGGATGAATCCGTGATCAAAAGTTATCTGACTGTATTCGCAGCGAATACGAGGGAACATCTAAAACATGTAACCTGGAGGGGAAGGTATTTCCCCGTTTTGAACGGAAAAATTCTCAGTTTGTGGGGGGTTATTTAGTATAATCTATCGATAGGAATAGGACTTTGTTTCTAACAAGATGTACATTCGCTAACTCGCTGCCCTTTATGCCTAGATCTGGTTAAGAGCTTCAAACATCCTGTGCGATACCTGACAATAGTTGGATTAGAGGAAATGGAGAAGCGACAAAAATATTTTGATGAGTGAAGAAAGCTCGGCATCGGTGTTCTTGTAGTTTTAGTTCATTCATCCGTATACTTAGTTAGTTGCCTCTAACAGATAGAATAACTAATATTACCTCTCTCATCGGCACATGAGCCCATGTATCAATGATTGCAATGATCCGAATCTCATGCCCTCTACTAAGACCTATTGGTAGTAACAAAAGAAATGAAATAGTACCTCCCTGTAGTTAAACGGATAGTAACATATCGCCAACTAGTTTATTATTAACCTACATTCACTCAAACTTGCAATCATGACATAGATTTCTTAGTCAAAGTATAAAGCTTGCAATCATGACATAGATTTCTTAGTCAAAGTATAAAGTTGAAACTTGGCTGATTAACGATGGAATAGAAGCATGTTAAAATACTCACGCAACAGTATAGCAAGAATATGTCTGTGCTACTGGACGAAGTAAGCATGGCAAGAATTGTAAGAAAGATTCTTAACAAAGACACAGAACAGGCACTATCAGAATTGAGCGAGCTGTACAAAATTCGTCCTCCAGAAATAGTTGTAGGCACTATCAAGGGAAAAAGGAAAACTGTTTATGCTGTCTATGTTCAAAATGAAAACAGGATCTATGCTATGAATTCGGACATCTTCTACAATCCTTTCGTTATACTTCACGAGTTCTATCATCATCTTAGATCCAGAGGTGGTGTTCACCGAGGGTCAGAGAAGAATGCCAACATGTATGCAAAAAGATTCATTGATGCATATTCAAATGTACTGATAAACAAATAGATGAGTTATCCAACTTGGGTGAGTTATCCAACTTTCAACTGGAGAAGTTGCAGAAACAGTATCAAGTGGATATCCAACAAAAGAGACATATTATATCGAACTGTAGTGCCTGGATTGCTGCTGCACGTATGACACAATTGGTTCACCCCAATCGTCTTACGCTATGATTTCTCCATCTCATGATGAGCGTCTACGTTAAGGCCACCAATAGTGCGCTACGGCACAAAATAACAGATTATCTTAGTCTGTAGCAATAGGCGTCGAGACGGTAACAGGTAATAACAGATGGAAAGAGCTATCTATGATTAATTCTCATCAATAATATTGCAAGTGGTACTAAACAGACGAGATAAAGAGCAGTTAGTAATTAAGCTTCATCAAGAGGGTAGGACCTTTCGTGAAATCGCATCAGTCGCACACCTGTCTTTTAGTGATATTGGTTTCATCATACGAAAAATGGATGGCAAAGATGATGATGTAGGTGTTGAAACAAAAGACATGAAAGCCAAGTCCAAGAGTACAAGAGCATTATATCTATTCCTGCAGGGCAAGCGCCCGGTCGATGTTGCCATAGAGTTGGATCTGCCATCAATCGAGGTGGAAAATATGCTACAGGAGTACTGGGTTCTAAATGGATTAGATGACCTAGCGTTAGTGTATGTCGAAATTAGAAGTCATCTTAACCTTTTCCTCAGGTTGTTCCATATAATGAAGATTGATTAACAAAAAAGATATTCAAACTATACTAAAACATGCTGGCCATGATTTACCATCTTTAGAGGACAAGTTACGTCAGCTTTCGAACGCTGTCCTAGATTTAGAAATTAGGAAAAAAGAGCTGAGTGCTCAACTAATCGACCTTGGACAAACTATAGCACAGTATCAGAATATTATCGATAACAAAAAGCACCAACTAATAGAATTGGTTAAATAAGTCGGAGAAATAAGTCGGACAGAACGTAAGAGCAGCTGGTAGCTTCTCAAGACCTGTAGAAATAGGAAATAGGCAAAGAGTACACGGTAGATATTACTGATACAGGAAGAGATGGAGACGGTATCGCAAGAATCGAAGGTTTAGTAATTCTTGTAAAAAATACAAAAGCCGGGGATAAAAACGTAAAGATTAAGATTAATACAATTGGTAGTAGATTTGCTACTGCAGAAGTAGTTGCAGGTTATACAGATCCCAATCAAGCCAACATTCATTTATAATCCCTTGTCAAAAATCCATAACTCGCATAGATAAAGAGTTAGTTGATATCTATTTATATTGTACGTCATGCATTTAGATAATACATAAATCATCAATATGAACAAGTTTCTGGACAACAGCAGAACAGTCATCGCAGGTTTTCTCATATTAGCTGGTTTTTTGACATTTGTCTATTTTTCATCCTCTCCAGATGTAGAACTGCTTGCCCAACAACGGGGGACTATTTCTATAGTTCGAGCCACTGCTCTTCCTCTAGTCAATACAGAGGGAAATCAGGTGAAAGTTGTAATAAATTACAGTATGGGAAGTGAATCAATTCTAGGAGAGAGAATGAACGCCATTATGGGTGTTTATGATCGCTTAAATGGCTCATTAATAAAACTGTCATCATTTCCACATGGGTTTATAATCAATAATACAGAGGGTACAGTACAGCTTACGAGCACATTAACTGACCCGAAAATACAGAACATATCTACTATCGTAACACTTACGAATGCTGAAAAATCTGAAAAATACTCTAACGATGTTAGGTCGGATCTTGATCTGAGATCGATATTACCTACGTCCATACCGACATCAACGTTAAATGAGACTTTAACTCCACTACCAGTACCACCATCTTCAAGCGAGAGTAACGGCGAGGACCAGGTAGAGAGTGCCGAAGACCAGGAAGAGGACCCTTCCGATGACGATTCTAATTCTAATTCAGAGTAGATAATCTAGTCTAAATGGGCGCGGCTAGCTGCTAGAACATCCTCAGATTTGCGCTATATAGGTCACTATGATGGCTTTAGCATCTAAATAGAATGTTGGTTATAGTATTGGTGTAACGAGTATGCAGACGCAGCAACAGCTATTAAAACAACAACTGGCTATCTCTCAGATCTTACGGGCACGCGGAAAAAAGTTTAGGCAAGTTCGTAAGCGATATTCAGACGGACATGATGGAAGATGTGCTATCGTGTTATCACGGTTGGAATGGTAAAGACGATCCAGATGCGCCAAAAAGATTATCAGATGCATTATTTGCATTAGGACGTCTGTTCAAACAGACTAAATTACTACTTGCAACAGTACCTAATGCGCGTACATAAGGCCAGCGGCTAGATTTCGGGATCCGCCTCTATTATTTTTTAATCAAGATTCCCACTTCAATGTGATGATTTTGATTTCACACACGGGAATTCCATCTATGAATTAGACAGCAATGGTTCAACTCCTAATTGGCAAACTTACAGCAACACAAACATCGAAGAGAATAAGTTTAGTGTTATGTGAAAAATTTAGTGTTATGTGAATTACAAGCAGGACAGGGAGGACCAGATGATGAGTCGGTTCTAAAAAAAAGATGCGCACGATAGACTATCTAATGTATTCCTCCAGTAGCCTTGCGGTTAGCGGTAGTCTTCAAATCGGTAACCAGTTTGCCGTCCTTTCATAGATTATCACTATACTCTTGCTATTTCCCATTCACTCAACGCAATCCCCTATTCTATGGTTGCGATGCAAGCGTCAAGAACCTCATCACTTGCATATGAGCTTGCTTTGTTGTATGCCAAAATAAATTCATCCATAACCTTTTAGTCGCCATAAATGGGAGTTGCAGTTATATCAGTAAGAGCATTTACCAAATCATCATACTTCTCCTGCTTTTTCTGTCGGATATTTGCGTTGATTTCTTGTCCCTTTGAAAGCACATATGCGAGGCCTACTCCCCCGAGTCCTATGGCAGCACTTATTATTGCAGCCACAATCTCTGAAGATCCATCGGAAACCAACATCAACACCCAATGTTTTCAATGCCTCTATAGGGCATGCCACAATACGGCTTTCGCATTTATGTTATACATGTTCGGAAGAATGAGAACCCAGGATAAGTCATGTTTGTTTTCTATAAATTTTTTCTAATGCCAGAACAACAATGGCAAGCGAATAACGTCATTCCTCAGGTAATGCCTTGAAACCTTCTGATTCCAGGTTATAGGGCTCGGTGAACTAAATCGGCTCCTGGATTATTCAATTAAGTTTTACATGCGATTGCGGAAACCGTTACTACATAATGAAAAAGGTTCGTCAGACAAACCATTTTGTTGGCCTAATATCGGTATAATAAACTTCTACGAATGAACAAAAGGCCTTAAATCGTCCTCTATTTCTGCGACCCCTGTCGGTGATTTCGTAATGTTGATTAGATGCAGCGTCATGCGAAATCCGCTAATCAAAAGTCTGGTGATATTCCTTTGAGTTAGCCAATCTTACTTTCTATCTTTTTAATTAAAGGATCAACCTTTGGCGCTTGTTCTTGCATATAGATTTCAATGATTCTTGTCCATGCTATTTCAAAATCCTGCTTAAACTTCGGAAAATTATCCTTAAGTAGATTACCCAAATAATTGGCTTCTTCCTTAGACCAAGAATGAGCCAAGTCGTTTCTGACAAGAAAAAGTGAATCTAGAATAGACCAGAGATCCTGATCAATCCCCCCACATTCCCTCAATTCAAGTATCTTATTTCTGGTGGGCATTTTTTCTAACTTCTCTTCCAACTTTAAATCTCTTTCAAAAATACCTATACGTCTAGATATTACTAATTCAGTGATTATAATCTCGAGTTTTATGAACGCTTCCAGAATATTACCCCTATTCCAGGTCAGGTCTCTCGCGATGGCTAACTGCTTGAACTGTCTATATTCAAACAGACGCTCCTTGTAAACACGAAGAATTACAGTTTCGCTAATGAGTATAAATCTTAGTCTATATCCAGGATTACTCCGCAGTAGGTTCCATACATGCCTTATTTTTCCATCGATGGAGTCCACGATGATAACTATCGGTTTGAGATATTAGAAAATAAATAGCCAAAACAATACAGAAGAATCTTATATAAACAATGTTTGCGTTATATCTCTTTTACCAGTGAGATACAATGAAGTGGATTTGCGTCTATTGTAACAAGGTGATGGACAGAAGCAACTTCACAGACTTTATCGAAGACAGTGATAGTGGCAAATACCATGCGTGGCAACATCTACTAACAACAACAGACTAGTCACTATTTCTTTCCTTTGTCCCTGGCCTTCTTCTTACTGGATTCAAGTTCATCTATAATCTATAATCCTGTTAATCGTATCGGACAAATTCTCTCCTATTTTTGCATAACTAACTGTTGTACTTCCCTCCATAAGTTCCGTTAAATGTTATAATATCCTCATAGTAATAACAGAGCCACGGGGCTCCATGTGAAATACTTACGCAGACAGATGTGAAGAGCAGTATTATAGTAGCTCCAGAGGGGGCTGCAACGGTTTTACGGCATAATTTACTCTAATCTTCGTACGTTGTATGTTCTTTAACTTTCAAACAAGGGATAGGTAAGGGCAAGGCTAGATGGATATTGGCCTTACGAGAGAATGTCACAGATATAGAAGCTATATTTCCTAGCGTACGCTACAATCAAAAACCGCTTTGAACAAACTTTCTAATCTATTCTAATTCTGCTTTGATTCGTTCTACGAGTGCATCCGTAGTAATAGGTTTCTTAATGAAGCAGCCTATACTCTTAAGTGGATGCACTTCTCTTGCAGCATCCATATTAATTTCTCCAGCAGTCATAAAACATACCCTGACATTGATATCTTTTTGTAGCAATTTCTCGCATAATTCAAACCCATTCATGACAGGCATGTTAATGTCGATGAGTAACAGATCATACAAATCACGCCTAAATTCTGTTAAGGCAGTTACTGGATTGTCATAACAGTCCACCTGCATGGTTTTATCGCCAAGTTCTAATCCCATTCTCAGAGTAAGTCCAATATCAGAATTATCATCTATTATCATAATTCTTCTTTTTAGACGGGATTCTGATGAAATTGGCGATACCCTTTCGATATAATTTGATTCTCCTAACTGTTCACTAATCTTGGTCCTATGTGGTCCTTTCCTACCGTCGTCCAGGCCTTGTTCAGTCATAACGTCTTTCTTTGGATACACTAGATACAGGTAGTCTTAATAAAAACTTTATGATGTTTTATAATGGAATATAAGGAAATTCCATGGCCTTATTCTAATTTGGTAAAATTTTCTCGATTTGGTACCACTATTGCAATGTACTTCAATATGAATATATGTTACTGTTCGAGTCTAGCCGAAGACAATATGATAACCTATTTCATACGAAGGTCATATGTAACATCCGACGTGGGCGGGCTAGTAGGTGCTCCCGCGTTAAAAAGGGCACCTGAATTCAATCAAGGACTAGAATTCAGTCTTCTGCAGTAGAGAATATCCGTCACCGATGTGAGTACTGAATAGCCTGTATGAAACTTTTATACTTCGTACGATTTTCTCTATGTCATTGAAGATGACCGGGCCAAAGACTGACGACCCAAAGGAAGTGAAAGCATTATACGTATTTAGAGTTCTTTAAGGCTTTTAACGATATCATTCTTTAAACAACCGAGTATAAGGAGAAATTCGGTATAGATTTGGGAGAAGCCATTCAGAATGGTCTTTCAGGGCCTAATGCGATACAGAACCTTGTAAATTCACTTTCCACTCAAAGTTTGGGCAACCTTATTCAGGCCTGCATGGGCTACCTGCATACTCCACTACAGAACCAACCGTAGGACGGTACTTTAGAACCAACCGCTTCAATCTTAGTATGTTTAAGTACCTGACTGGATATAGAGGTTAGAGAACATATGCTAATTGGTTTAGCATGAATATCGCCGGTTGCTGGAAGTGTTATACCTGAAGCGATCGCACATAATTGTCACCTATCCTTTTTAAGTCAAGTCTCTGATTTTAGATCAACTAATCATTAATTGAATGTCAAACGTTAATAAAGAATAAAAAAAGAGTGGATTTTCTTCAGTCTCTAGACAATTCCAAAAAATAGTTCCAAACAGGCTTCTATCTGTTCCGCAATATCTAGATTAGGTGTAATTCCAGAGATGGCTTCGGTAAGGTCTTCTATGCTTATGTCTCCAGTTTCGAGGGCAAGGCATATAGCCGCTATTGCATCCGCGTCAGTATCGAATGGTGCTGGTCCCAGGGCTAAACTAAGTGCTACTGAAGTTGCCAGGCCTGCTTCATCTAGAAGTGGAGCGAGACATTCTTCGCATGATTCAGGACAATTTTCATCTATTTCACCATCCAGGTCATTGTCTATGCCATCTCCACAAATCTCTTCTGATGGTGGTATCTCATCACATGCATCTCCTATTCCATCGCCATCAGAATCTGCTTGGTTTGGGTTGGATACATCAGGACAATTATCTGAATTGTCAGGAATGCCATCACCATCGGTATCAGTTGGTGGTGGTGGTGGTGGTGGTGGTGGTGGTGGTGTTGTACCGTCACCATCTCCAAACTCCAGTTCTAGATCTAATGCCTGACTAGGAGCTGCATTGAATGGTGTTGAACTTATAGCTGCACCGTCACTATCTTGCACAGAGTTGATATCATTCAGACAATTTGCGCTTGCCTGTTGCTGTACTCCAATAATGACCGAAAGCAACTCTGCAGGACAGTCGTTATTTGCGCCAGAGCTTTGAGCATTACTGTCATCATATCTCGTAGCAGACACACTGTATGGTGTTATCGTTGAAACTGCAGATATTACCAGTAACAGTGCTGCTATTGTTGTCATAATTCCAAGTTTTTGGGATTGCATTACTATTTGGATTATTTCTATTTGGTATATCTGAGTTGAGTGAAAAAAGACTGCCACATTAATAGCAGATATCTTCTTTCATTATTATGGAGTAGAAAAATAGCTGGAATTTCAGTCCAAGCCATTAGCTAAATAATGCCGTATGAATTCCAAGTCTTTTATCATTACATCTATCATATGCAGGACTTCAGTGTTATTAATATTAGAATATGCATTGAAGATACAGACAAGAATTTCCATAAGGAATTGAAGGCTTTAATTAAAGATACCAGTCAGTTAAGAAGCCATCTAGTTTACGTGATAAGTATAAAGATTGCATCACCCTCTGTAAGCGCTCACTCGAATTAGCTCTTATCATGCATTTTCTACCTTGTTACCACTTTGATCCATGTTGATTACTGTCAGAGCGTACATGAACCTAGACATAGGATCTTTTCAACTCATATTCTGGTAACGTATTTAAATATTGAAGATTTAAGCAATAGATTGAATATGAAATAGGTCTACACTAATACCTGATTTTACTACAATGGCCTTTATTTGATCCAGTTCTAACTGCTTTAGTTTGATATCGTGTATGCTGATCTCTCTAAGATCAACATTTCATAAGGGTTTTCTGAAATGTGGAGATCTGGATAATGCTTTTCGTAATCCCTTTTCACATATAGAATAGTTCTCATATCAGTCCCTATCTTTCTTCCTTCGAACAGGCGTCCCAATATCTAGAGCCTAGACTCTTAGAAGCAAATAGATAGATTTGTGGACCTGTCAATTCTAATGGCCTGCCATCTATGTTAGTCTCAACTTCGTCAATAACATCATCGTGATGTAGCATTCGAAAGATAAAAGTCAATTTCCTCACATCTTCCAATTCTTTAATGACATTCTTATACTTGGAAAGCTGTCCGTTAATTGGCTTATTCATTTCATGAATAACTCTCTTAACTCTGAATTCTGGCTTAGCCTTTACACTGTCGATTCTAAAACTTCTATCATTGAACCCTTCAAATTTCTTATCTTCTGGAGGACTTTCAGTACCAAAGATTTTGAATCCGAAAACCTCATAGAGTCTATTGGCCCTGTTGCTAGTGTTACCATCTAGTGTGTTGTAGTCTTGCCAGTCAAGTCATAGCCAATCTTGTACATCTTTCGCTTAATCGGGTCATCGTCGATATCATCCATCTCATCTTCTGCTATGGGGATTTGACATCTCTCTGCTGAGCCATACAGGTCTAGAATGTTAGCACCACTCAGGTCAGCAGCTAATACTACACGATAACCAAGCAATGTAGAAGTTATGAGTATGACGCCTTTGCCTGAACCTGGAGGACCAACAATCAAATCGTAGTGAGTTGTATCAAATAGATCCTGGAAATGGCTATAGACGGAATCAATCGCTAGAAATGGTATCGTATATTCATCATTTGCGACGACAAATTTCTTCCACAGTGACTCATGTTTATGATATATTGAGTCAATTGTTTCCTGTCTAGCTCGCTCAATGTAGGTCTTTATCTCATTCAAGTCCTTGAATTTGATTGCCATAATGTATGACGCAATGCCACTAACGCCATCCTCATGATGATGGAGTTCTATACTTTGTTCCTTGCTTAGATCAATAGAATGTGAAATAACTGGCTCTTCGTCGTTGCCGATCTGCTAGAATACACTCTTGTTCCAGAGGATTATTTGTTCGGCAAGAGGTATTTCGTTACTGTATTTGTAAACCCAATGACTCTTCTTCTTGTTCATCTTTTGTTGCTTCTGGCCCTCGCCGTTAGCCTGCGGCGTCGCAGTTGTTTTCTTGAAACTATCACCTTCGTCATCTTCATCCTTGCAGCTCTCACCAACCATGTCATCTATCATCTCGCTGATCTCAATGTCTGCCAGTCGTTGCTCCTCTTCTATGTCCTT
>Ga0307434_1000626_pt1 | contig 22231 bp, 18 predicted proteins | sample SalMarWE160220MG_FD_202156 | JGI IMG/M metagenome (GOLD analysis project Ga0307434, IMG submission 202156) | Salt marsh sediment microbial communities from the Plum Island Ecosystem LTER, Massachusetts, United States - WE1603-220 | ecosystem: Environmental > Aquatic > Marine > Intertidal zone >... | reverse complement strand
GAAACTTCAGTTAATCCATAGGTACTTATTTCCTTTTTTAACTGTTCGCATGTGCCATGCCCTCCGATAAAACCATTAATTCTTGCTACAGCCGTAGAATCTACAAAATCCTGAAAATTTGGATATATTTTTTTTAACTCGCCACTGATATCCTCTCTTAGTTGCAGTCTATATTTCTGATGATAATCCTCCGCCCGATAGAATTGAGTCAATGGAAGGATTTCCGTAACTAATTTTATTTCCAGTTTTTTTTCTTGTTCCTGCATTGATTGGGTAGCCGCATCTTTCTGCCTTACATTATGGTAAAAAACAATAGACATATATTGTCGGCTGAAAGATTTCAATTTGCAATTGTGATTATCCCAAAATATTTGCAATAACTGCGGGTAGGTTATTTTTTCAGGATCATAATCAATTTGAATGGTTTCACTATGGTTCCCCAAGTCATAATAAGTCGGGTTTATTTTTTTTCCGCCGGCATATCCAACACGGGTGCGAATCACACCAGGTAAAATACCGAATAAACTATCCGGTCCCCAAAATCAACCCATAGCAAAAGTAGCCGTTTCAATATTAGTAAGCATATTTCGATCGATTACGGGAATATTGACTTCATTGGCATGGCTAATTTTATTAGATAAACTTCCATTTGCCTGAATTAAACAAAAAATAACGATAATAAAAATTACTAAATTTCTCATATTTTTCACCACTTTTCCCTTTGGTATAATATATAAAGTAAATTTTTAATTTTATCTCTTTGCTTTAACCAATTTTTCCAGTTTTTTTCTATCAGGCATTCTATTTATTATGGGTGTCTTATCTGTTTCATAGACTTTTATGCCTTCTTCAAAAGTTTTTTTACCCAGGTATTTAAAGAAAATCCCCAGAGGCAACTTTTCTGTTTTTACAGCCTGCTCGAAAGCTGCCAACCTATCGTAAGGATCATAGTTTTTTAAATAAAATGTTTTTTCCTTAAACCAGGGATAGGTATTTAGCTTATTGAAAGATACGCAGGGTTGAAAAATATCTACCAGAGCATATCCTTTATGTTTAATAGCTTCCTTTAATATCTCTACAGTCTGTTCCTCATCTCCGATAAAAGCTCTCGCCACAAAAGATGCATCAAGAGCTATGGCCACCGCCAAAGGGTTAAAAGGTTCTAAAAATACGCCATTGACCTGGACAAGGGTTTTAAAGCCCGGTTGGCTGGTAGGAGAAGCTTGCCCTTTTGTTAAGCCATAAACCATATTATTATGAACGATATTGGTTAGATTTGGATTTCGACGAATCGCGTGTAAAAAATGATTACCCCCTTCCCCATACATATCACCATCTCCCCCTTCAGCAATGACTGTTAGTTCGGGATTGCATGCCTTTATGGCGGTAGCTACCGGTAACGCCCTTCCATGTAACCCATTAAACATGTTGGCTTTTAAATATTGTGGTGTTTTAGCAGCTTGCCCTATTCCTGAAACCAGCACTAAACTTTCAGGTTTTATTTTCAATTCAGTAAGCGCTCTCTTTAAAGCCTTAAGTATTCCAAAATTACCACATCCCGGACACCAGGCCAGGTCTATATTTTTATCTTCCAAATCAAATAAATTTTCCATGATAGTCCTCCTTCACTTAAATGGCTTTTTCCAATTCACCAATGAGTTCATCCACATAAAAAGGTAACCCATTGTATTTAAGTATTTTACGTTCTACCTCTGTGTTGGCAAAAAGTTTCAATAACTTACTGAATTGAGAGGTGGCATTGTTTTCCACCACAATAACTTTTTTAGCTTTTTTAAGATAATCTTCAGTTACAGAAGGTAAAGGATAAACTTGTTTAAAATGCAAGAAAGAGACTTTATTTTCTTTTATACTCTCCAGGGCTTCTTTTATAATATGACAAGTAGAACCCCAACCGACAACGAGAATTTCGTATTCTTGGTTTCCTATTAATTCAGGGGAAATTTCATCTTTCTTTATTTCTTCAAGCTTTTTTAATCTTTTTTCCACCATTTTCGTTCTTAAATTTAAATCTTCGGTAATTCTTCCATATTCATCGTGCTCATCACTATCTACCAGCACCAAACCTTCCCCCCAATCAGGTATGCCCCGGTCCGATATACCATTTTTGGTTAACTGATATCTTTGATAATTCTTTTTTGTTTTGCTTATATATTTTTCAATTTTTGTTTTGCTTAAATCAAACTCTACTGTATTGTAATAAGAATCCATTAGATATTCGTCAGTTAGTATAAAAACCGGAATTTGATATTTATCAGCTAAATTAAAAGCGCGTTGTGTGAGATAAAACAAGTCCTGAATTCCTCCGGGAGCGTAAATAATTCTGGGAAATTCTCCATGACCGGAATACAAAGCCAACTCTAAATCTCCCTGCTCCGTTCTGGTGGGTAAACCGGTTGCCGGACCGGGTCTTTGGGCAAGATGTATTACAACAGGCAATTCTAACATACCAGCCAAACTAACTCCTTCTTCCATTAAAGCGAGTCCGCCACCGGATGTGGTGATCATCCCTCGGGCTCCTGCATACCAGGCCCCCAGGGCCATATTAATAGCACTTATCTCATCTTCGGCTTGCTCGGCAATGATGTTGAACTCCTCTGCATGCTGGGAAAGGAAAGTTAAGACTCCAGTAGAAGGAGACATGGGATAAGCGGAAATAAAATGACATCCCCCGGAAATTGCCCCTAAGGAAACTGCTTCAGCTCCATTTAGAATAATTTCTTCTTGAATATTCTGTTCGGGGTCAGGAACAGGTATAGAAAGGTGGGCCAAACTTCCTTTTTTTATTAAATCAGAGGCAAGCTCATACCCTCTTTTAATTGCAGTAATATTTCCCTGAACAATTTTTTCTCCTTTAGTAAAAAAATGTTTCCTTGTATATTCAAGAGGAATTTGCTGCTTTATCCTGAAAATGGCAGCGATTAAACCCACTGCCACAATATTTGCAAAAATTGGATTTCCTATTTCTTTCGCCACTCTCGTAAAGGGAACATCTAATATTTCTCTTTCAGGAAGAATTTTTTCTTTTTCTCCTAAAATAACCGTATTTTTACTGATCCTTTTCTTTAAATGAGGTATGGCAGATTTATCCAGAGGAATTAAAATATCTATTCGGTTCAAGGGAGCTAATACTTTTTTTGAAGATATGATTATTTGAGTAGAATTACTTCCACCTCTTACTCGAGACATATATTCTTTAGTGGCAAATACGTTGAGACCACCTAATTTGAAAACCCGGGTCAATATACCTTCAACGGTTTGTATTCCAAGCCCGGCTGCACCACATAAAACCAAAGAAATAACCTGTTTATCTTTGCCTGGATGATTTTTTTGGTTATCCGATTTAACCATCTTCACTCACCTCTATTTCTAATTTAATCTAATTTTGTTAAAAAATCTACAAACTTTTATTACTGGGGTCAAATCTTTATTCTTGACAGTTAATTAAACTATTTGCTAAGAATAAAGATTCGACCCTATTCATCTTTGCTATTTTCATCTTTGATAGGATTTGTATCTATTTATTATGGTGCTGTTTGCTTTTTCCTAATAAACACTCCTTCTTATTATCTGTACAATTATTCCAAGTGAAATAAAAGTTAATCCAATGATAACAACTATGATTATACTTTGAACTGGCACAGCATCGGCAGTAAGTCGTTTCATTAGTATCCCAAATAAAGCCCAATCCACTACCAGACAGTAGAAAATGTCCTCTCGATATAAAAGTATAGCGAGTGAGATAGCTATACCGATAATGATGACAGCTACAGTCCAGAACGGTTCACTGAACCCAAATCGATTCCAGCCAAGATTCACCAAAAGTGCTGTAGTATTGGCAATTGTGGCGATGGTAATCCAACCAAGATATACACTAAAGGGAAGATGAACCAAGTATTTTTCAGATTTTGATGAATCTGATCTGCCAATATGTAGTTTTACATAGATGGCCATTAAAGAAACCAACAGGATTAACATAAGAAAAAGGGATATAGAGACAAGTTCAAAGTGCCAGGCAAAAACCCAACTGAGGTTGGCAAGAGAAGAAGTGAAAAACAGGATACCTATTTTTTCCAGAAAAGAAGAATTTTGGGTATTCTTTCTAAAAGCATAGACCAACTGATAAACAATGAAAATAGCAAGTAATAGGTAGATTACTCCCCAAATTGAAAAAGTAAATCCTGCCGGAACGAACAAGTTAGGGTATTGGTCAGATAACTCACCGGTTGTCTTGTTGTTTAAAGGAAGGGCGACAGCAAGATAGTTGACCATAACCATACCGAGAAAGCCTAACAAGTTTAGGATCGATAAAGTTTTTCTTAACCGAGTATTATTCATAAGTTCTCCTCCTTTTCTTTATTTATAATATGTGACAGGGGACGGTCTTTGTCACACTTTAATCCTCGATACTATACCTCGATTAATACTTAAAATTTCAGTTATCTCCCTGATGGATAAATTAGATTTCCTTTTTAGATTTAATATCAAATTATCCCTATAATATTTATTCTGGCTTTTAGAAATATCTTCAATCTTTAGATCTTTTTCTTTAACATATCTTTTTATATATTTATATGCTTACTCGTAATTGGTAATTTCTTTTGCTGGTATATTATTTGATTTATATTCCAAACTAATAAAGGTTGATGGTTTTTGTGAGAAGGCTTGGAAGAGTTGGATGGCTTAAGGTATTTTTTAGATATTTTAGATGAAAAAATGGTTAATATTTCTTCTTTGTTTAGGCATAATAATTTCCTTGTACACAATTTTTTTTAATTATATGCCTTTTTACGCAATGTGTCAAAGAGCCATCCCCTGTCACATTATATAAATATATTTGACCATACCAATCTTTTGATTTAATATAAAAAACAAAAAGCACCCTTTTAGATTAGCTTAAATAAGCAAATAAGAAGTTGTGTAAAATGAATATCCTCTTATTAGTAAAAGCTGGTAAGAGGATATTTTATAAACAGGTTGAATAACAAAAGTAATAACAATTGAAGCTGTAAAATTATTTACTGTATAAACTTTCCTTTGTAAGAATAACATGCAGATAAGGATGAGGATTATCTATATGAATTATTCTATACCAATAGAAAAACAAATAAGTATTATAGTACCAGTTTATAATGAGGAAAAAATTCTTTCAGCTAATTATTCTTACTGGTATCAACTTTCTCAGGTTACAGAGCTTATCTTTGTGGATGGAGGTAGTACGGACCGAAGTGTTGAGCTGGCTGCAAAATTAGGAAAATTATTACATGGTAAAAAAGGACGAGCTTTGCAAATGAATTTAGGAGCTTATAAGGCAAGTGGAAAGATATTATTGTTTATTCATGCTGATACCCGACTTGATCCTGCAGTTTTTCCTATTGTCATGGAAAAATTAGAAGAAGACCAACTGGTAGGAGGTTGTTTTTCATTATTTCTGGCTGGTCAAAGCATATTATATCGTCTTATCGATTATTTAGGGACTATGAGAGCGAAATTAACCCGGATATTTTATGGTGATCAGGGGCTATTTATCAAGAAAAATATTTTTTTAAATCTGGGAGGTTTTCCAGAGGTTCCGATTATGGAGGACATATTGTTTTCGGCGAAGATGAAGAAAAAGGGAAGGACAATTGTCCTTCCGGAAAAAATATGGATTTCCCCTCGACGATGGGAACAACGGGGAATTATCGCAACCATTTCAATGTATCTTTTTATGTCTTCCTTGTTCTATCTGGGTTTTTCACTTGCCAAAATTAGAAAAATCTATGAGGACTTAAGATGAATCGATGGTTAATACTTTTTGCTAAAGAACCGAAAAAGAATCAAGTAAAAACAAGGCTTCGTCCTTATTTGCCAACAGGCTCTGCGGAAGGTATTTACATGGCTTTTTTTAGAGACGTGGTTGAAATTGCGCGTCAGGTACAATGTGAAAATAGAATGATTGCTTATGAGTCGGTGAGTGAAAATCCTGAATTTATTCAAAAAGTAGCACCCGATTTTAAAACAATAAAACAAACAGGTAAAGATCTGGGAGAAAGGATGTATCAAATTTTTTGGCGGATTTTACACCACAAAGTGCATCATGCTATTATTATTGGAACCGACATACCGACATTACCTGCTGAAAATTTACAGGTGGCATTTAAACAACTTAGTTATCACGATATTGTCTTAGGACCCAGTTTGGATGGAGGCTATTATTTAATTGGCTTAAAAAAACCTCACCGAGAGATATTCATAAATATTGATTGGGGTTCCAATCGGGTTTTAAATCAGACTGTATGCAAAATCAATAAAATGCACCTAAAGGCGTCGTTTATTCCCCGATGGTATGATGTGGATGACCAGGATGGCCTTAGCAGGCTGATAAAGGATTTAAAAGGGAAACAGGATAAATCAATTGCGCGTTGGACTAGAAAGTATTTAGGAGTATAATCATGAACAGCTTTATTAATATAGGAGAAATAGCTTTATGATGAAAAGAAATTCTGTGGTTAGATAAGGAAAATTAAAGAATCATTTAAATCTTTGTTGAAATCTATTGAACAAAAATGAAAATCTTTCCTAGTCAATTAGTATTTTTTTTAAAGCACGATTTTTGCTTTAACGAGAGGTGTAAAAAAATGGATACAAAAAAGATTATTGTATTGGGAGCAGATCATGCAGGTTATGAAATCAAGGAGTTTATTAAAGAACAATTAACAAATTTAGGATATGCATTGGAAGATATAGGAACAGACAGTACAAAAAGTGTTGATTATCCGGATTTTGCGGAAAAGCTGGGTTTGCAGGTAGCAAAGAATCCTGCCAAGAAAGGTATTCTCACCTGTGGAACCGGTATAGGGGCTTCGATTGCTGCAAATAAAATTCCCGGTATCAAAGCTGCTTTAGTTCATGATGAAAAGGAAGCTATATTAAGCATAGAACATAATAACGCGAACGTATTGGTTTTAGGAGGAAGACCTTTCGATAAAAAAAAGGTAAAAAAAATATTACTGGCGTGGTTAAATGCTGATTTCCAGGGAGGAAGACATGCTCTAAGAATTAATAAAATTGAGAAAATTGAGAAAAAATACAGCCATGAAATCATTTAATTCATATAAAATATGTGCTGCTTTTATTTCTATTTTATATTGTTAAAAGCACATAGAAAGGAGCTGTCTTATGGAAATCCGGAATAAAAAAACCAAATTTATAGATTATTATACCAACCAGACATTAAAACTTTGTGATTTGTCGGTTTATAAATTTGACATGAGTTCTTTTCTTCTGGTTATTTTTGGAGGAACCGGAGACCTTAGTCAGAGAAAATTAATTCCCGCTCTTTATAACCTCTTCCTTGAAAAAGAGCTGATTAAAGAATTTTCAATTATGGGGTTGGGTCAGACAGAGATGACAGATAAAGAATATCGTGAATTTTGTCGAAGTACCATTCAAAAATATAATCCGGAAAATTATAATAAGTCCAATTGTGAGTCATTTTTAGAACATTTTTATTATATTCCTGGAAATTTGATCGAAAATGAGATTTACCAAAAAATTAAGACTAAATTATTTCAATTAACGAAACCTAACAAAAAGGAGGCTAAATCCAATATAATTTACTATCTTGCTATTCCTCCCAAAGTAGTTATTCCTGTAGTTGAGCAACTCAATAGATTTGATTTGTACAAGGGCACTTTTCGCTCAAAAGTAATTGTTGAAAAACCTTTTGGCAGAGATAGAAAAACAGCTCGTAAGCTAAATAAACTTGTTTTAAAAGCCTTTGAAGAAGAGCAAGTATATCGGATTGACCATTATTTGGGAAAGGATACGGTCCAGAATATATTCTTTTTCCGACTAAGTAATACTATATTTGAACCCTTGTGGAATAGAAATTATATTAGCCAGGTTCAGATTACGGTCGCAGAAGATATCGGCATTGAAGGTCGAGGAAAATTTTACGAACAAACCGGAGTAGTACGCGATATGGTTCAAAACCACATTATGCAGTTGATTGCTTTGGTAGCCATAGAGCCACCGGTTGGATTCGAACCTGATTATGTTCGTGATGAGAAAGTCAAGGTCTTTCATGCTATTCGTATGATGGATGAAAAATATATAGAGAATTATATGATTCGTGGGCAATACGGTCCCGGAAAAATCAAAAATCATTCGATTGCCGGGTATCGACAAGAGGAATATGTATCACCTGATTCCAATACACCTACATTTTTTTTCGGAAAATTTTACATTGATAACTGGCGGTGGGCTAATGTGCCATTTTACGTTCGAACCGGGAAACGACTTCCTAGAACCCTTACTGAAATTTATATCCAATTTAAATTTCCACCCCTTCAATTATTAGGTCAAGGTGCCCAGAAAATGGAACCCAACGCTATTAGAATAGGGATACAACCAGATGAAGAAATTGCCCTCCATTTAAATGTAAAGCAGCCAGGAATTAATAATCAATTAGGTTGGGTACAGATGTTATTTAATTATGAAGAGACTTTCAAAAAGAAACAACACCCGGCTTACGAACGCTTAATTATGGATTGCATTAAAGGGGATTTAACTTTATTTGCCAGGCAGGATGGCGTGGAAGCGATGTGGTCTATTGTTGACCCAATTATCCAATGGTGGGAAAGCCATCCACCAAAAGATTTTCCCAATTATCCTGCGGGTACATGGGGTCCACCAGAAGCTGCATTATTATTGGAACGGGAAGGACAAAAATGTAGATATAAAGACATTTTTTAGAATAAACTGGGGTGGTGAAATGAATACTGTAAAAGTGATGATATTTAACAAGAGAGAAGGATTATTTTTTCATCTGGTTAACAAATGGAATGAAATTGGTTCTTGTGCATGCCAATCAAGGGGATTATTTAATGCTGCTGTCTCCGGAGGTAAATCTCCCCAACCATTTTTTACGCAACTTTCTCAAAATAAAGAGATTAATTTTTGGGATAAAACTCATATATTTATGGTAGATGAACGATTTGTTTCTCCTTTCCACAAGGATAGCAATCAGCGAATGGTTAGAGAACACTTAATCAACAAGATTGATATACCTTTAAAAAACTTTCATTCGATACCGATTAGAAATACTGTCTTTCAATCAACCGGGGGGTATGAACAGGAATTGAAATATTCTTTTAAACTAAGAAAAGAAGAGTGGCCCGTTTTTGACCTTATCTTGCTCGGCATAGGAAAAGATGGCCATACAGCTTCACTTTTCCCGAATCATCGAAATCTCACTGATATGAAAAACCTCCTCACTGCAGAAGGCGTTCCTCATTCAAATTACCAGCGAATTTCCCTTACTTTACCCGTCATCAACCATTCTCGAAATGCAATATTTTTGGTTACTGGAAAGGAAAAGGCATCAATTGTGTACCAGATTTTAATAAAAAAAAGTAAAAAATTGCCGGCAGTATGGGTTCAACCGGAAAAAGGAATACTTTATTTCTTTTTAGATAAATCAGCGGGTTCTTTACTAACATTAAATAAATATTTCGTAATAAGTTAAATAAATGTAGTAAAGGGAGAGAGAATTATGCCAAATATCAATGGGTATCGTCGCATCATACAAAATCAGGTTCCGATATATATTAAATCTGAGCAACCGGATTGGTTTATTCCCACACCTCAAGCGGATCGTTTTTTATGTTTGTACAAACAGAGCGATACTTTATCTCAGGCTATTCATACTTACCAGGATTTACACCAGGATGAAAATATTGATTATAAAGTAGGGCAACTGCTATCCCATTTATCTATCAAGAAGGCTGAAAACTATCAAGGTAGAGTTCATTATCGATCACCAGACTCTTTAAAAGAATGTTGGTTTCATATAACCAATCGATGTAATATGGATTGTGGATACTGTATGTTTAAAAATTATCGGATAAACGATAAAGAACTTACAAAAGAACAGATATTTAATGTGATTAAAGAAATTTATCAACTGGGTGTTCGAGTCTTCTATTTTACCGGAGGGGAACCTCTGGTATATCCCTATTTCCGAGAAGTGATTGAAAAGATACTTAGTTTACCGCATACGCATGTGGTTATTTTGAGTAATGGTAAAGCAGTTAGCCGCTTTTCGTCCTGGCTAAGCACGATATCTAAAAAAAGAGTACACTTTCAGGTTAGTGTAGATGGTAACCAAAAAATCCACGATACTTTTCGAGGGAAAGGAGCTTATGCTGAATTAATAAAAAATTTGATTAATTTACTAAAAATTGGTTTTCCCGTTACTTTGGCTATGTGTGTGAATAGATTAAATCTTAAGGAAATGATTTCGTTGGTACAAATTGCCGGGCAGCTGAAAGTAAAAAACATTCATTATCTATGGTTATTCCTTAAAGGTAAGGCAAAAGAAGAAAAAGTGATAAAAAACGAACTTATTTTTCATGAACTAATCAAAGCCTACAAACTTGCCCAGGAAAAAAATATTTTTATAGATAACATAGAAATTATTAAATCACAAATATTCTCCCTGCCCGGAACTCGTTTTGACTTAAGTAATGCCGGTTGGGAGAGTTTGGCTATTAGTCCGGAAGGACATATTTATCCTTCACCAGCTTTAATTTATGAAAAAGAATTAAATGCAGGTCATGTCAGTGAGGGTATTAAAAATGTTTGGCTAAAAAGTCCTGTATTTGAAAAAATTAGAAAAACTTCTTTGATTGATAATGACTTAGAGCAAGGAGATGCTATGAGATTTTTAATAGGTGGCGGAGATATAGACCACAGTTATATTGCCGGAAAACATTTTGTGGGACATGATCCTTATCGAAAGCTATACCCTCAAGTTGCCCTATATTTATTATCTCAAGAGGTTCAGAAATATCCCTGTGAAGATATTGGCATCATTTGTAGAATGGGAGATCGATTATACAGGTGTGAAGCTACTGATTCCCCGGTTCAATTTACCCATTCTAATTGCGTCTTATCTTTACCGGATAAAGATAATTATTATCTGGTGAAATCTTTTTATTCACTGGCTGCTGAAAAGGTCAATAAGGATATTGTAAATCCAGTTCATTATGAAGAAACCCAGGTAGCGCATATACCCATTAAATGTAGAAAACGTAGTTATGGATGTGGTAGCCCCGTTTTGGACTGTGAATTAAGTAAAGGAGAAGTCCTTGTCGATTTGGGAAGTGGGTCAGGGTTGGAATGTTTTATTGCTGCCCGTAAAGTTGGTGAGTCAGGAAAAATTTACGGAATTGACATGTCCAAAACAATGCTTGACTTAGCCCGGGAAGGACAAATAGAAGTAGTTAAAAATATTGGATTTAATAATATGAAATTCCTGCATGGTTTTTTAGAAGACATTCCTCTGGTTGATGCGATGGCTGATGTGGTGATTTCTAATTGTGTTATCAACCTGTCACCGGATAAACGGAAGACTTTTGCTGAAATTATGCGTATCCTTAAACCCGGGGGGAGATTATTCATCTCTGATATTGTTAGTGATGAATTGATTCCTCTTGAGATTCAGTATAATGAAAAACTGCGGGGAGAGTGTATTGGTGGAGCGATGCGGGAAAAATACCTCTTTTATATGCTGGAAAATCTTGGTTTTCAAATGATACATTTAAACAAACGATTCCCCTATCGAATAGTAAAAGGATACTCCTTTTATGCAGTGACTTACTCTGCCTATAAAAAAGGAAAAGAAAAAAAGAAAAATGTTGTCTATCGGGGTCCTTTTAAGGCAGTAGTAGCCGATGATGGCAAAATAATTTATCGAGGCATTAAGACGGAAATTCATTCCGGAATAGATAAGAATTTGGACGGAACTTTTTTTGAACTGAATGAAAATGGAGTAGTAATCAATATTGACCAGGAGATTAATTGCGGTTGTGGAATTGCTCCGGAGGTTACTATAAATCATAAAAAAATAGAAGATATAAAAAGGACCAAAAAATTTTCTCAGGATTGCATGGTATGCGGAGCAAAATTAGATTATCTGGAAAAAAGCATTCAGCAAAGCTGCTATTTCTGTGGTCGAAAATTATGGACGAATACGATATGTACGAATGAACATTTTGTTTGCGATAACTGTCATTCACAGGATGCCCTGGATTTTATTAAAAGTTTTTGCCTAAATGTTCGAGATAAGGACATGATTGCTCTTTTTAAAAAGATCAGGGCACATCCTTCTGTTCCTATGCATGGTCCGGAATACCATTCCCTGGTTCCGGCAGTCATATTAACGGTTTACGGGAATCTCTCAGGGCAGAATACCGCACCATTAATTTTTGAAGCTATCCATCGAGGAAAGACAATCAGTGGAGGAGCTTGTTCATTTTTAGGTATATGTGGTGCAGCTATTGGTGTAGGCATTGCCTTATCTTTATTATTAAAAGCTGATCCTTATAAAGCCAGGGAAAGGCAAATTGTACAAAAGGTAACACATCAGGTTTTAAAAGAAATTTCCCGTTATCATGCACCTCGCTGCTGCCAAAGAGATGGTTGGCTTGCTTTAAAAGCTGCCTCACAAATTTTACCCAAATATCTTGATATTGAATTGGCCGCAGAAGAAAAATTAATTTGTGAACAATTTTCCCAAAATAAAGAATGTATTGGAAAATTATGTCCACTTTTCCCCGGTCATCAATAAAAAGATATAAAAGATTAAAATTTGCAGTCAAATAGATTTATTAACAAAAAGAAAAGAATGGTTACCATCGCTTAAGATCTTATATTGAATTTTTATATAATTTTTTAGTTATATGCCTCTTTATATGACTGGTAATAAAAGGAAAAAATAAATCCTTTTATTTAGCTAAAATAAGTCATTAATTTTAATAACCACTTAATCATTGGTTTAGAACCCCAATCAGCAAACCATTCGTCAGTTGCTCGCTGAAGCGCTAATCCTAAAGTGGGATAAACATGGCTGGTCAGACCGATATCATAAATTTTTAGTTTTTTTCTTTTCGCTAAAACAAATTCATTGATTAATTCTCCGGCTCTTGGTCCTAATATATGTACCCCTAACAAGTGACCTAAAGTGGTGGTTAGAATTTTTACTTTGCCGTAGGCGGTTCCCTCGGTCATAGCCCGGTCATCATGTTCAAATGATTGCCGATAGACACGATAATTTAGTCCTTTTTCTTTGCATTCTTCTTCCGTATAACCCAGATGGGCAAGTTCCGGTTCAGTAAAAGTGGTCCAGGGTGCTCCCTGATAATTGATAGAAGCATTGAAGGGTAACAGAGCATTTCTTACTGCCAGCTTTGCTTCGAGCTCAGCGATATGGGAAAATTGATAACCACCGATACAGTCTCCGGCAGCCCATATATTGGATGCCGATGTTTTTAAATGACCATTGACTTTAATACCTTTTCGGTCATATAAAATATCGGCTGCTTCCAGGTTTAAGTCTTCTACATTCGCTTTCCTGCCCAAAGCGATTAACAGACGTTCACCGGGTTCCGAAATATTTTTATCATCTTTCATGCTGACCCACCAGCCTTTTTCATCCTTTATAATCTTGCTAACCGAATAATTCAGATTAATTTTCAATCCCTCATTCTCCAGGTATTTCGTAAAATCTTCTGCCAATTCGGCATCATCATGGATCAATAATCTATTCAAGTCATTAAACAAAGTGACCCGGGTTCCCAAATGGTGAAACGCCTGAGCTAATTCTACCCCTATGGGACCTCCACCAATAACCAGTAAGGAATCAGGCAATTTTTTTAAATTCCATATGGTTTTATTGGTTAAATATCCTCTCTTTAATCCATTGATTTTTGGAACAACCGGAGAAGAACCGGTACAGATAATAAATTTTTTGGCGTGATAATTCAACTTATCTATCTCAATATGGTGATTATCTAAAAATTTGGGGCTCCCAAAAATAACTTCTACACCATAGCGTGTGAGCAAATCTCGGGCTTTGGACGCTTTTGAGGCGTTACGGGTGGTCTCCCGGACATAATCCATGACCTGATTTTTATAATCGACAAAGGGTATGTTGGTTTCATTCTTTTTCTTCTTTTTCAAGGGTAAATGGTTTGCCTTATATATTAAATTTCCCAGAGAAATGAGCGTCTTGGAAGGAATACATCCTGTCCAGGAACATTCACCTCCCAACCGATTTTTCTCAACAAGGGCAGTTTTAACCCCAATTGCTCCTGCCGCCACCGAAGCGACTAAACCTGCTGCTCCTCCTCCGATTACCATAAGTTCAAAATTTTTATTTTCCATTCCGCAACCCTCCTCTTAATGAACCTAAAAATCATTTTATTAATATATTTCTATTTCTTTCAGTTAAAATCCTTCTTTTTTCTTGATATTTTTCAAATTTAACTCTCTTAGTTGATAAGATTTAATCAAGGCAGAAAATAAAAACAGGAGAAACATTTGCGAGCGATTTAAAAATAGAAAAAATAACTGATGGGCAGGATGCGAATAGAGAAGGAAGGCATTCGCAATTGACATCAATTTTATTTAATTGGTATTTTGTGTTTTTATTTTTCCAAAAAAAAGGATTTTTAAATCAATTGTAGTATATAGATATAAGTATTTATGGGGAAAAATGCGTTAAAAAAGAAATAATACGGGTCAATAAGTTTACGAATTAAACGAAGGGGAATAAAATAATGAACTTAAGGTAGGGGAAAGACATTTGTTGTTTATCATTTTTATTAAAGGAGTTATAAAATGAGCAAGAAATATGATTTAGTGGTCATTGGAAGTGGTGTTGCGGGGGGTACTATTGCCATAAAGTGCCGAAATGCAGGTTTAAGTGTTGCCCTGGCGGATACTGGACCTCTGGGCGGTACCTGTGCTTTAAAAGGTTGTAATCCCAAAAAAGTACTGGTGCATGCCTCGGAAGTAGTTGCCCGGTTTACAGATATGAAAGGAAAAGGAATCATGGGTCAAGTCAAGATTGACTGGCCAGAATTAATGCGGTTTAAAAGAACATTTACCAAAAACATCCCCAAAAGCAATGAAAAATATTATCGGGAGATAGGTGTTGACCTATATATGGGGAAAGCATCGTTTTCAGATGAAAAGACCATTCGGGTCGCTGATAAGCTGATTGAGGGTAAATATATTGTGGTTTCTACCGGTGCCAGGCCCCGGGAACTCAATATTCCCGGAGAGGAATTACTTTGTAACAGCGAATGTTTTTTAGAGCTTAACCGATTACCGGAAGAAGTTATCTTTGTGGGCGGTGGTTATATTGCCTTTGAATTTGCCCATATTGCCGCTCGGGCTGGTGCCAAAGTCACTGTTTTACAGCGTGGAAACCAGACTTTGAATAAATTTGATCCGGATATTATTCATCTGCTCATGAAGGCGTCAGAAGAAATCGGTATCGAGGTAAAAATGAATCAAAATGTTGAGAGGATAAAAAAAATTGGGAAAAAACTGAAAGTTTTTACAGAAAAAGAAGAAGAGAATGAATACACCGCTGATTTAATCGTTCATTCCGCAGGGAGAATCCCTAATTTAGAAGAATTAAATTTGGAAGCCGGAAATATTTCCCGTGACAGGAGAGGTATTCTGGTAGATGATTTCCTTCGGAGCCAATCTAATCCTTCAGTCTATGTATCCGGAGATGTAAATACTTACGGTATTCCTTTAACCCCTGTGGCGGATATGGAGGCGCGAATGATTACAACTCAAATCGTTAAAAAGCAAATGGAAAAAGTTAATTACCATGTTGTTCCCAGTGTATTATTTACCATACCTTCTGTTGCTTCAGTGGGGCTTCATGAAGAAGAAGCCCTTAAAAGAGGGATTGATTTTGAGAAACAATTTAATGATACCTCTAACTGGACATCTTCAAGACGATTGGGTTTAAAATATTCTGCCTCTAAAATTTTAATTGATAAGTCAAAACATCAGATACTTGGAGCTCATTTAATGGGACATCATGCGGAGGAAGTTATTAATTTATTTTCACTGGCCATGCGTCATCAGCTTACAGTGGAACAAATCCAAAATACGGTCTATGGTTATCCCACTTTTTCCTATGACATTCATTCTTTGTTACCTTAATAGGTTCTGAAGTAAATTTGGACTTGAAGCAGAACGGTAATAATAGAAGGAAGAGAGAGTAAAATGATAAAATTTTGAAGAAAAGATACAGCAGCAATATCAGGGAAAAATTACACCCTTGCTGGAAAAAAGTTTTCTGAAAATCCTAAATTTCAAGAATATGCCCGGTTAACACCAAAATTCTTTCCCTGGTTCCCTAAAAAGAAATAGAATCGAAAAAGGAAAACCATTCATGAAACTTTTTTCAAGAAAAACGATGATTATTTTATTTATCGGAGTTATTTTAATCATGACAGTCATTTTTTTAATAATAAATTCACCTTCAGAAAAAGAGAAACCGACTAATCCTGCTCAATTGATACAGGAACCCTGTCCTGGGACACCGAATTGTATCTCAACGATGTATCCTGAAGATTTAAATCATTTTTTACCTCCCTTACCCTTTAAAGAAAGTGTAGAGAAATCGAAAGAAACAATCATCAAAATTTTAGAGAATTACAGCGGTGCCGAAATGATTGAACAAGAGGATTCTTTTATCTATGCCCAATTTACCATTCCGATTTTTCGCTTTGTTGATGATGTGGTATTCTATTTTGATCAGGAAACGAAAAGCATTCACTTTCGCTCCTCCTCCAGAATCGGCAATTGGGATTTAGGTGTTAACCGAAGAAGAATGAAAAAAATCAGTAAAATCTTTCTCGGTAAAAAAGATCGCCTGCCTGGCATTTCCTCTGGAGGTGATATGATCAAGGGCTCCGTAAAATTCTATCCTTAATGGTCTGGTCATACTGAGAGCATATTATAGATTTTATTATATTTCGAGATCTGACCCTCTAAGACTCTTAGATTCTCTATTTACCACCAAAATGTATCATCTTAATCTTAATAACCGTATTGTCTTCATTAATTTCTACTTTCAATTTTTTGTATGGCCCAGGAATTCCTTTTTTGAAATAATTCGTTAACCCTATTGGCTCTTTAGGTATCCCGAAAAGGTAAGTATCAAGTTTTCCATTTCCATTTTTATCCTGAAACATAGATATAACATATTCCCCACTTGGCAGTGTTTCATCTATTAATAGAGTAGCGGAAGTAGAGTCAACCGTTAGTGCTTTGTAAGGTATTTTCTTTTTATACCCACTTTTGGAATTAAAAATAGCTATAATTATTTTACCTTGATTGGGTAATACTTCATTAATCTCAATAGTCACATTTAATTGATCAGCAAAAATACTGGTGGAATATAACAAAAAAATGAGTAGAAATAGGATTTTTTTCATGAAAAGCCTCCTATTTATCCAGATAATTATCTTTTTTTCCAGAATGTCACATAACAAGCGAACTATTTCATTTACACTAGCAAACTAATATACCAACATATACTTAATGTTTTTTCTTATTTATTCATTGTATTCTACAATAGAATAAAGGTTACTATCTTCATTATACAACATAATTATTCATCTGGTGTAACTTGCCTATTTCATCAATATAAAAATAAAATATCAACTGCCTGAGAAAATAAGATGTGTTGTCCCTGTTTTAACTTATATTAAAAAGAGATATTTTTTTATTTAATCTGTTAAAAAAATTAAGAATTCTGGTAATGTTTATTCATAAAATATTTTTGAAATATTTAACCCAGTCATGCCAGTATTTGTAGCCAATAATGCACAGATTGCCTATATAAAATAAGAGAATATGACCTTGGCCATTGTATGATTTATAAAGAACATACGGTAGCAATACAATAAAACCTAAAAGAACGCCAAAAGCATCATCTTTAACTATTACTCCTTTTGATTTTAGAAAGGTAAAGATGGTGAATGTGGTCCCAAGAATGGTCGGTACTTCCCATTTTGTTAATACAGTCCATGCGCCAAAAGTAGTGGCAATTGCTTTCCCTCCATTAAACTTTAACATTGGAGAAAAGGCATGTCCCAAAATGCCAAAAAGAGCAGCAATGGCAATTAAATATTGTGGAAAGGTTCCTTTAAAATATTCCAATATCAATGCAATCATACCAAACTTCATTCCTTTGGCTCGCCAGAGATTTAAGGAACCTGGATTCCCATCTCCAACCTTACGCAAATCAACATTTATAAGTCTTGCTAATAGATATGAATACATGACTGAACCAGATAGAAACTGTAAAACAATTGCCAGAAGGCTATACATTTATTTTTCTTCCTTTCCAGGTAACAGATCTTAAGATGAATTTTTTAAAAATAGAACTCAGAAACACTATTAAAAAAAATAAAAAGTGTAAAGGATAAAAGACAACATCCCAAAAGCTATAATTACCGGTTTTGCTGATTAGCATATATATCTGTAATGCATATAGAGGATAATAAATTAAATACTCAGATTTGGAGAGGCAAGAAAAAAAAGAAGAGTATATACCACCAAACCATAAACATATTACTAAAAGATTTATCATACCAATTTGAATTGCACCGAAAGCCATATTTTTAGTAAGACCTTCAAAAAGCTGTTTTAGCCCTCTTGGATACATACGAAACTTTATTATTTCTCCGCCCAATATATTGGTAACACCTATCCCCTTTTCTAAGAAAATCTTCCCAATTTTTAAATCCTCAACAACCTGATTCTTTACTGCAAGATGCCCGCCAGCTTTCTCATAGTCGCTCCTTGAGGTTAAAATCACGGGTCCAAAAACCCCAATGGGATTAGATTTGTGAAAAAGAGAAAAAGAATTCATCGAAGAGAGGGCGATTAAATTAAAAGGCATAATAAGATGTTCGTAGAATTTTTCAAATCTCTGATATGGCCAAACAGAGATCAATCCACCATGTTTTATATATTCTGTGACCAGACTCTCTAAAGCCTCTCTAGAAAGTTCAACATCTGCATCCAGAAAGAGTAATAAATCACCTGTAGATTTAAGATAGCCATTCCAGCACGACCAGGGTTTTCCAATCCAGCCTTTTGGTGGTTCTTTTTTTAAAGATATAGTATCAATATCTATAAAAGAAGATGCGACAGATGCAGTTTTGTCTGTAGAATTGTCATTGACTACAATGATTTCGTAGGGTTTATAATTTTGAGTTTTTAAAGTATTTAATATTTTACCTATATTATGTTCCTCATTCATTGCTGGTATGATAACCGAAAGGCAAATACTTTTATTTTGAAGATGTTTTGCCTCTAAAAATCTTGTCCTTCTTAATAAAAGTAACCATCCAATAATCCAGGAAAGAATGAGAATAAAATGTCTCATATGATAAAGCCCTTATAATTATTTTTTTAACTTTTTTGATATAAGCAAAAAATATATTTAGCGAGCATCGTCTAAGAAAATGGGATGTATCCCTATTTATTTTATTTATCATTAATTACAAACTACTTCAAATTCTTCACAAATGACCAGCATGTCCTCAGAAAATTTTTTATCGTGCTCTCTCAATTCCAGTGTAAAGAATTTTCGATGTATTTTTCGCCAAAAAGATAAAGTTTTGTCTCCTTCTCCCTCTTGGGCTGCAAATTCTTCGGTTACCTCTTTAAAGGGGATGGTATGGATATTCGTTATTTGTATAATACATTGGGCTATCCCCTTCCAGTTAGTAATGATAACATAATCACCCACTTTAGGAATGGGCTCATTTTCTATTTCATATTGGCAGTGTAAGGAAGCGGTTGCTTTCTTGGTCCCCTTTTTTACCAATTCAGCACATTTATTGGCATCTTTTTCATGATTACAAAAATACCAGGATTCATAAGTTTTAGCGGTAACATTTATGTTTTCATCCATGATAGATAGATATTTTTTCCACATTTCTTTAACTGTTTGATGTTCAACTGCCATTTTAATCATTTCCTTTTTACCAACTTCCCTCTTAGGGATTTATTGTCTCATATTTTAGGAAATTTTAGGGGTCAGGCTTCACAATTTCACAATTTAAAATACCTTCTTATAATGTATTTTTGGTTTCCTTGACATTTTCATCACCCATCTTCACACTTTTTCATTTTATCACTATTTTGTGAAATTGTGAAACCCTGTTTACCTTTTCTTATTGATAAAAATTGAGCATTTATGGCAACAATTATAGTACTTAGAGACATAAGAGCAGCACCTATTGCCGGAGAAATTATTATACCATAACTGTACAATGCTCCGGCAGCAAGAGGTATGGCAATTACATTATATCCTGTTGCCCAAAAAAGATTCTGAATCATTTTACTATAAGTTGCTCTTCCAAACAAAATGAGCGAAGTAACGTCCAAAGGATTGCTGTTTACCAAGATAATATCAGCAGTCTCGGCTGCGACATCTGTGCCTGAGCCGATCGCAATCCCTACATCTGCCTGAGCAAGAGCGGGAGCATCATTAATCCCGTCTCCGGTCATAGCAACAAATTCACCTTTATTCTGCAGCTCCTTTATTTTTTCCAGCTTTTCATGTGGCAGTACTTCTGCAAAATAACCATCAAGGTGTAACTCATTTGAGACTTGTTCGGCGATTCTTTTATTATCTCCGGTAAGCATCCAACACTTTAGGCCTAATTTTCTTAGCTTTCTTATTGCCTCATGGGATTCCTCTCTAATTTTATCAGCCAGAGTGATAACTCCAATTATTTTGCCATCAAGTAAAACATAAACCAGTGTGCCGGTTTCATCAACCTTAATTTCTTTTAGCTTCTCAGAATTGTTTTCCCTCACATAACTCTGGCTAACCAAGATAATATTTTTCCCTTCTATTTTCCCCTTTACCCCTTGTCCTTTTATTACCTCAAAGTCTGATACCGGCATGGTCTTAACTTTGAATTCTTCGGCTCTTTCTATAATTCCCTTGGCAATGGGGTGTTCAGAATTTTTTTCAATTGAAGCGGCTAACTGAATAATCTTTTTTTCATCATAATTTTTATCTGTTATAGTAACCAGGCTTACTCCAAACTTACCTTCGGTAAGTGTACCTGTTTTATCAAAAACCACAGTGGTTATCTTTCTGGAGTTTTCAAATGCAGTTCTATTTCTTATCAAGAGGCCATTCTTTGCTGACAAGGTAGTTGAAACTGCCGTGACCAGAGGTATGGCTAAACCCAAAGCATGGGGGCAGGTAATAACCATTACTGTAGCCATTCTTTCAATAGCAAATGCCAGGTCAGGCCCATAAAAATACCAGTAAACAAGGGTTGCTGTTCCGGTAGTCACCGCAATTATGGTGAGCCAGTTTGCTGCTTTATCCGCAAACCTTTGAGTTTTTGATTTGGATGACTGTGCTTCTTTTACCAGATTAATAACCTTGGTTAAATATGATTCTTCTCCCGTTCCTTCAACCCTTACTTCTAAAACTGCATCCCCATTTACCGAACCTCCGATAACTTTGTCTTCCAGCTTTTTATATACCGGTCTTGATTCTCCGGTCAACATTGATTCATCGATATAACTGCTGCCTTTGACAATTAAACTGTCAGCAGGTATTTTTTCACCTGCTTTGATTAAAATTCTATCTCCCTTTTTCAATTCAGAAATTTTGACTTCTTCTACTTCGCTTCCTTTTAATAGATGGGCTGTGTCTGGCATTAATTGGGCCAGCTTTTCCAGTGCCTTTGAAGCTCCTAAAACAGATTTCATCTCAAACCAGTGGCCCAGAAGCATCACATCTATCAGAGTAGCAAGCTCCCAGAAAAAGAACTTTCCTTTAAGACCAAAAACTACAGCTGAACTATAAAAATAGGCGACTGATATGGCTAAGGCGATAAGGGTCATCATTCCTGGCTGTTTCTTCTTGGACTCCTCAAAAAAACCTTCCAGAAAGGGCCGACCGCCATAGAAGAATATAAAACTGGAAAGAGCAAAGAGAATATATTTTTCTCCGGGAAAACCAAACTTAAAATTAAATAACTGTTGTATTAAGGGAGACAGCAAAAGAATGGGTATGGTGACTAAAGCTGATATTATAAATCTTTTTTTGAAATCACGCACCATTTGTTGGTGATGATTAGCATGATCATGATGCTGGTTGTGCATACGTGTTTCCTTTTCTTCTATCTTTTCAAGAGTTACCTTGCACATATCGCATTTTCCCGGAGCATCATACTCCATTTTACATTTTGGACATTTATATCTTGTCATTTTACTTCCTCCAATGTGACAGGAGACGGTCCCCTATCACACTTTTGCCAATGCTTCAAAGCCGGCGATAATATCCAATAATTCTTCGGTAATCGCATTT
>Ga0307434_1000625_pt1 | contig 22250 bp, 15 predicted proteins | sample SalMarWE160220MG_FD_202156 | JGI IMG/M metagenome (GOLD analysis project Ga0307434, IMG submission 202156) | Salt marsh sediment microbial communities from the Plum Island Ecosystem LTER, Massachusetts, United States - WE1603-220 | ecosystem: Environmental > Aquatic > Marine > Intertidal zone >... | reverse complement strand
ACCGCAGGGCAGCTCAGATGCTTGATAAGGTCGGCCTGGCTTCAAGGAGTAATCATCGGCCTTCAGAGCTATCCGGCGGTGAGCAGCAGCGTGTGGCTGTTTGCCGTGCACTTATCAATGAGCCAAAAATTCTGCTTGCAGATGAGCCGACGGGCAATCTCGACAGCAAAACCGCAAAGCAAATTATGCAGATACTTGCCGACTTGAACAGAAACCAAAATCTGACAATTATTATGATATCCCATGAAGAGAATCTTGTGCGTGAATTTGCACAGGATATCGTGCGCCTTCAGGATGGAAAAGTCATCGAGCAGCAAACTATAAGATAAGCGAAAGAAGCACGGATGAGAATAGCAGACTATATAGAGCAGTCATTTACGAATCTTAGGAAGATGAAGCTTCGCACCTTTCTTACCACCTTCGGAGTGATAATAGGAATCGGGGCTTTGGTTTCGATGATAGCTTTCGGCCAGGGTATGCAGGAGAATATCACAAAAGAATTTAAGGAGCTCGGGTTGTTTAACTATATAAGTGTATACTCGGGCGGTGAAGGCGGCATGAACCACAGGCCGGGCCCTCAGCGTAGAAATTTCCGGCAGCAACCGGAAGCTTCATCCAAACTCGACGAAAATATGCTCGACAAAATCAGGCGAATTAAGGGTGTTGAGTGGGTTTTTCCGGAAGTACGTTTTCCGGCTATGATTCGCTTTAACAATCAGGAAAATTTCACCTATATACAGGCGTTGCCTGCTGTTGCATGCCAATCTGAGCTCATAAAACTGACAGCGGGAACAGCCTTTAATAGTAATGATGCGAATGCTCTTATCATAAGTGAGTCAATGCTGGAATCGATGGATTTTAATGAGCCGAAGAACGCGGTCGGTCAGCAGATAGAGGTGGCAACACTCACGATTGATTCGAACAGCTTCGATCCCGCTATGATTGCTTCGGTAATCAGCGGCCAGGGCACTTTCTTTGAAATGGAAAGTCATATGTTTACCATCGTTGGGATTTCCGGGCAAAGTGATTTTGGCGGCCCGGGCATTCTGCAAAGCGATGTCCTTATTCCTATCGGGACTTCGGAAAAAATGAAGAAGCTGTCTGCGACGAGTATCAGGGATTTTTTTGAATCTGAAGAAAACCAGAAAAATTACTCAACTGCGAGGGTGAAAGTCTCTTCGGTTGAGTATATTGAGGATGTAAAGCAGCGTATCGAACAGCTCGGGCTGCGGACATTTGCTTTCGCTGATATGCTCGAGGGAATGAAGACGGGTTTTATACTGATGGATGTGTTTCTTTTCGGCATCGGCATGATTGCGATAACCGTTGCTTGTCTGGGAATTATCAATACGATGGTAATGAGTATTCTGGAGCGTTATCGCGAGATTGGAATTATGAAGGCCGTTGGCGCAGGAGAAGGTGACGTAAAGAAGATAATATTTTTCGAGACAGCGACGATTGGCTTTCTGGGCGGCGTTTTCGGGCTGGCGCTCGGTTGGCTTGTCAGTATGATTATTAATATCGTGGTAAACCAGATTCTCGCCCGAAGAGGTGTTCCTTACGTTGACTGTTTCAGCTTCCCCTGGTGGCTTTGTCTTGGTGCGGTCTTATTTTCAATCCTTGTAAGCCTGTCGGCGGGTATCTATCCTGCGATTCGTGCTGCAAAGGTTGACCCTGTCGTTGCTCTTAGACACGATTAAAGAAGTTGGGTTTTTGTCTTTAAAGGCGAAAGAGAAGCTTGCAGACACTTTTTATTGTTCGGGCTTTTTTAGCTCCTCAACTTTCGGCAAGTCTTTCAGGGTATTTAATCCGAATACTTCCAGAAATTTTTTCGTTGTTCCATAAAGCATCGGCCTTCCGAGGACCTCGGCCCTGCCGACGATTTTGACCAGACCCTTATACATAAGAGAGCGAATCAGCTCGCCTGCCTGAACGCCTCTTATTGCCTCTATATCCGCACGGATGACAGGCTGCTTGTAGGCAATAATCGCAAGTGTCTCCAGGGCAGCAGCACTGAGCTTACTGTCGCTGCGGGCACGAAGCAGCTTTTTGAGCCAGTGATTGTAGTCGCTGAGTGTCATCATCTGGTATCCGCCGGCAATTTTCTCTATTCTGAAAGCGTTTTTATTCGATGTGTATTTTTTGTTCAGGTTATCTATATGCCGGTTGACCTGCTTTATTGAGGTTTCGGTAATGCCGGCAAGGCGGTTGGCGCTTAAAGGCTCATCAGAGGCAAAGAGAACCGCTTCTATAACCGACTCAAGAGTTATTTCGCCCTCATACCTCTGTGGATTTTCATCTTCTGCTTCTTCGGACAGCTCATTTGTTTCTTCGTCATCCTGCAGAATTTCTGTCTCGTCTTGTGGAGTATCCTGATTTTCGATTTGGTCTTTTTGCTCTTCTGTCATAGCTGAATCCATTTAAAAGGGTCATTATCTTTTTTACTTATCCTGATATTTATTTTACTGAGATTTTGTTGCAGCCGTTTGGCAAATTTTTTCAGCATAAATCTTTCCGAGACACTATGGCCCAGACACAGGCAGGTGACATTCGCCTGTTGTGCTGCCAGGGCTTGGTGGTGCTTCATCTCGCCGGTCAGGTACAGGTCGGCTTTTGCGGCGATGACCTGATTGATTATTTTGCCGCAGTAGCCTGCACAAACCGCAGCGGTTCTTACGAGCCTTTTTTCCTTTCCAACAATACCTATTGCTTTCGCACCGGTCTGTTTTTTAATCTTTGTGATGATTTTGCCAAGCGGTGCAGGCTCTTTGAGTTTGCCAATCCTGCCCAGCCCGAATTTGCTGCGCTCATTATAAAGCTTGAAGCAGTCGAATGCGGGAACCTCATAAGGATGTGCATTTTTCATTGCCGCTATCGCATCATTTAGTTTCTCTGCCGGCACGATTGTTTCAAACCTCATCTCAGCTACCTTTTCGAGCTTGCCCCTTTTGCCGATTGCGGGTTTAGCGCCCTTGAGAGGAAGAAAGCTTCCTTCTCCCTGAGCTGTAAATCCGCAATGACTGTAGTTGCCCATTACTCCTGCACCTGCCCGGAAGATTGCGTTAGCAACATTTTGGGCTGAATCCACGGGTATGAAGACGACCAGCTTATATACATCGCCGCCGCCTTCAACAAAATCGCCTATGGGCTTGCCGCTGCTTATTCCTACGATTTCCGCAAGAGCATCATTCACGCCGCCTTCGACGATATCCAGAGCTGTATGTACGGAAAAAACTGCGATATCAGAGCGTATCAATTCGAAAACCACACTGCCTGAGCCGACAGAGGTTATCTTTTTCAGGCCGTCCCAGATAACAGGATGATAGCTGATAATCAAATCCGTTTTTAACCTTCGGGCTTCGGACAAAACTTCATCGGTGATATCAATAGTCAGCAGAACATTTTTAACCTGCTTTTCGGCATTACCGATTAGCAGTCCCACATTGTCCCAGTCAAGGGCGAGCCTGAGCGGCACTAACTTCTCAATTTTGTCAGCGATTTCCTTTACCTTCATCCTGCATAGTCTCCAGCGATATATGGGCTGAATCCGGTTCAAAAAGTATACCTAATTTGATTTGATTAGCAAGAAAACATTGGCAGCGGTTTTATTATAATCATAAGGAGGGTTAACTTTTACTGCATCTGGTTTTTACAAAATTATCGAACAGCTTTTGCATTTTTTTTGTAACAGGGCCGACCTTGCCGTCACCAACCGTATGCTTTTCGACGCTGTTTACCGGCATAATCTTCATAATCACATTTGTCAGAAAGATTTCATCCGCCGCAAGCAGCTCATCGATACCAAGGTCTTTTTCAGCCAGTTTTATGGAATTTTCGGCGGCGATTTTGCAAACGGCTTTGCGGGCAATGCCGGCGAGAACCGGTGTTGTTAACAACGGAGTATAAATAACTGAATCTTTAACCAGAAATACATTGCTGATACAGCCTTCAGCCAGAAGATTTGTTGTTGTAAACCACAGAGCTTCCGCAGCTTTTTTTTGGTGAGCCATCTGAAGGGCGAGCATACGCGAGAAATAGCTTGTCGTCTTGTGGCCATAAATCAGCTCGGTGACATTTTGCCTGAAGGGGCAAAGCACTACGGGCACACCTTTTTGGTAATACTCCGCCGGGTACGGCTGTAAATCGGTAGCGGTGATAAGAAGTGTTGGTTTGTTATTATCTTCTGAAGCAGACATAGGACCGGCTGTAAGTGTCAGCCGAAGCCGTGCATCTGTCAATTCGTTTGCCTTGAGAACTTTATAGACGGCATTGACTATAAATTGCCGGTCATAAGTATTTGATATTGAAAGGCTTGCGGCACTTGCAAATAATCTGTCGAGATGTTCATCGAGACAAAAAACAACGTCGTTATTGCAGCGCATTGTCTCAAACAAGCCTGAGCCGTATAAAAAACCGCTGTCTTTAACAGATATACAGGCCTTGTTAATATCAATCAGCTTGTCATTTAAAAAAACTTTTTCCATTTTCTGTTTAATTTCTTTGCGCAAAATTTAGTGCGCACGGCGCATTATGTTTTTAATTCCTGCAAGCAGAGCTTTTGCCTTTGTTAGTGTTTCGTCCCATTCGGCCTGCGGGTCAGAATCTGCGACTATGCCTCCGCCGGCCTGCACATAGGCCGAGCCAGCCTTGATAATAATTGTTCGTATGGCAATATTCAAACAGACGTTTCCGTCAAGGCCTAAAAAACCGATACTGCCCGTGTAAACGTTTCTTTGTGTGGGCTCTGTCTGGTCGATTATTTCCATAGCGCTGACTTTTGGCGCGCCTGTAATAGAGCCGCCGGGGAAGGTCGCTCGAAGGACATCGCAAAAACACACTTTTTCACGGAGCTGTCCGGCAATCGTGGCAACGGTGTGAAAAATGGTTGGATAGGCTTCAACCGTCCGCGGCTGAACAACCCGTCTTGTGCCCGGCACGCAAATTCTGGCAATGTCGTTGCGTTCCAAATCGATTATCATATTCAGTTCAGCCTGCTCTTTTTCACTGCAAGCAAGCTCATTGAAGTTTTTTGTATTGGTTTCTTCGCGTTCTGGTGTGTTGCTTGCTCTCGGACGGGTGCCCTTGATAGGTTTTGTGCTGATAAGCCCGTTATTAATTGTAATGAACATCTCCGGCGATGCGCTGACGATGGCGAATTCACCGCCGTCGATATAAGCGGCATAGCCGCTCGGATTAAAACGATTCTGCCAGTTGAAAAGGTCTATCGGTTCAGCTGTGTAATCACATTCGAAGCGCTGTGAAAAATTGACCTGGTAAACCTGACCGTCATATATGTATTGCTTTATCTTTTTGACGCTTTGAAGATAATAGTGCTTATCCATATTGCACTGAATTTTCGAGAAGTCGATATCATCAATATCAGCAGCTTCTTGTTTAGTCGAATTAATTTGCTTTGCCTGTGCCAGGAAGCTATCGAGCTCGGCCAGTTTCTCCTGCGGTTGTTGTGAATCTGTCGGCAGTTGCACAGCTATCAGCCAGAACGAATTTTCGATATGGTCGTAGGCGATTAATCTGTCGTAAAAGCATAATCTAATCAGAGGCATATTAAGGTCGTCAACAGCACTTTGCGGCAGCTTTTCAATATATCGGGCGAGTTCGTAACCGAAGTAACCTATCCAGCCGCCAACAAATATCCCCCGCGGCAAAGCGTTGTCATCGGTGCTATTGAGTTTATATTTATTCAAAACTTTATGTAATTTCGCGAACAGTCCTTTTTGTTCAGGCCTGAATTCGAAAATCTCTTTCGGTTCAGCCGCCCAGTAACTGAACCTTCCAGCCTCTTTTTTTGCGGGATTTGCTCCGAGAATTGATGCGAATCTTTGACGTGCGAAACAATAGCTCAGCGCTTCTAAATCGAGAGGTGTGCAGATTTTTTTGTAAAAGACTCTGCAAAGAACCTCTTCGCCTCTTTGTGTTAGGGTCCCTGTGGTCATTGCGATTGTCCAGCCCTGAACTGCTCTATAATCTGCACGCTTGAAGATGTGCCTATCCTGTCGGCGCTGGCCGCGAGCATTTCAATAACCTGCTGGTAGGTTTTAATACCACCTGCCGCCTTTACTTTGCAGTGCGGTGCCGACTGCTTAATCAGCTTTACATCTTCAACCGTCGCACCGCCTGCAGGATGGAAGCCGGTACTGGTTTTGACAAAATCGACTTTACACCTGTCGGCAATTTCGCAGGCAAAGCGCTTCTGCTGCCCGGTTAACGCCGCCGCCTCGATGATTACCTTTAAGACAACCGCCGGCCTCATAGAGCGACAGACTTTCAAAACCTGGCGGAGCTGATTAGCTAAATAGTGATTGTCAGCTTCTATCATCGCAGCCAAATCAGCGACCATGTCAATCTCGTCGGCACCGGCAAAAATGGCATCTCTTACAGCATCGACTTTCGCCTTTGTGGAATCGGCGCCGAAAGGCAAACTAACTACGCCGCCGACCTTAACGGCACTGCCGTGTAATAATTCAGCCGCTAAACCTATCCATCTTTGATTTACCGAAACCGAGTAAAAGCCATAGCTTTTGGCTTCGTCGCAAAGCCTTTTTATATCATCACTTATTGCTGTTGGGCTAAGCAACGTATGGTCGATACAGCCTGCTAACTCTTTTTCATCCACAATTTGCTACCTTTCGATGTATCCCTGCTTTATAAAAAATTCTATCGCTTTGTCTATATCCGGAAAAACTTGTGTGGCGGTTTGTGTAATAAATACCGAAGGTTTGTGTTTGGCAGTCCAGATGACATAAACTTCTTTTGCCGACTCGTGGGCGTGCTGCAGCTCCCTTTCCACGCCGCTTGAGATTGCAGCCCTGCCGTCGGCGGTTTTTGGGATAAAGCTTATTATCATATCGGACTGGTCAATCAGTATAAAATCCCGTGCATAGGTCTGGCTGTTAATGTCACGCTCAATCTCTTGGACCTGCTGTAGGTCCAGCCGGACTTTTCTGCCAATAGTTTCCACCACTATGAAGTCATCGCCTGCCCGGCTCGCCCGCTGAGCGTAAGCCGGCAGATAAGCCTCCTCTAAATCGGCTGGGTCAAAACAGGTAAAAAACTGCTTCATATGTCGGCGGAACTTTTTGATTTCCGATTTGACGTCTTCCATATCGACAACCTGGGTCATTGGAAAGCTCAGATATGTCTTTTTACGTAGCGGTTCGAAAACAAGACCGTAAAATGTTTCGACGGTTTCCTTATCCTCGCCTCGGGCAAGACAGTAGAAAGGTATGTTTTCTTTTACGCCTTTGCAGAGCATCTCGGTGCCGATGATTTCTTCTTCTCGCCAGACAATTAAATCCTTGAGACTGTGCTCGGCTGAATGTTCATCGGTTAGACGTGTATGTAAGGCTGCTACGCCGTCAATCAGACATATATACATATCCGCATTGAGCTTTCGCATCTGGTCGAAGTCCACTGCCGGAAACAAGCCGTGCCTCCAGCGGAAGGTGGCGTGGGTATTCACTATAAGGTTTGGTACCTGGGAGGCTTTCGAGATGATGTCCTTGAATGCACTTCGGCGCAGCGAGTTCAGTCTTTTCATTGAAATATCGAGAATCTTGCCTTCCCTGATATCCGGCGCCTCGGCGTACATCATATCCCCAACATTACATAAGAGAAGCTCTATACCCTTTGAGCCGGCCAGTTGACATACCTTTTCGAGGTAGCTTTTCTTATCAAGACCAACCATCCCTGTTACTACAATAACCATTCCAGCGCCTCTTTTTGGGTATATTACATATTTTTCAATCTTTGTTCTCTGTCATAATTTTGCAGCGCTTCGACCAACTGGCTCATATCGCCGGCCATTATCTTGTCCAGGCTGTGAAGTGAAAGGTTAATCCTGTGGTCGGTGACGCGATTTTGTGGAAAATTATATGTTCTTATTTTTTGGGACCTGTCTCCGGAGCCTATCATAGTTTTCCGCTTTAAGTCTCGTTTGGCTCTTTCCTGGCTCTGGAAATGTTCGTACACCCTGATTCTTAGAATGCGCCAGGCCTTGGCACGGTTTTTATGCTGGCTCTTTTCATCTCGCATACTGACGGTAATTCCTGTGGGAATATGCTCAATCCTTATCGCGCTGCTTACTTTGTTGACATTCTGGCCGCCCGGGCCTCCTGACCGGCTGACATGCTCGACTACATCATCCGGTTTAATGTCAATGTCAATCTCTTCCGGCTCGGGCAGTACCGCAACTGTTGCAGCCGATGTGTGAATTCTTCCCTGTGATTCCGTCTGTGGGACCCTCTGAACACGGTGGCCGCCGGCCTCATAACCTAATTCAGACCAGACCCCCGGGCCTTTGACGTTGAATATTACCTCCCGAAAACCGCCTTTTTCTGTCGTGCTAAAGTCAAGCTGTTCAATCTTCCAATTACGGCCGTCGGCGTATTTAACGTACATATTGTACAAATCGCGAGCGAACAAAGCTGCCTCTTCACCGCCGGTACCTGCTCGTATCTCCATTATTACCGAGCCGATACTGATATCATCAGCCATTACTACAGTATTCTGTATCTGTTCAAGCAGGGCGTCTGCCCGGCTCTGAAGCTGATTTACCTCCTCTTTTGCCAGGGCCTTAAATTCGTCATCTGCCCCTTGGTCGTTTATAATCTGCTCGGCATCCGCGATGGCATCGAGAGTTTTTTTGTACTCTCGATATCTTGTCACTGTGGGTTTTAACCTGCCCTGCTCTTTAGATAGGGCGATGAGCCTTGCCGAATCGGAGGCTGTCTTCGGGTCGGCTATTTGAGTATCGAGTTTTCGGAATCTCTCTTCGATTTCTTCGAGTTTGTTAATAAGTGTTTTATTCGCGTCAGCCATAAATAGGGTCTCGTATTATGCAGCCAGCGTTGCCCACTATAAATAAAAGGCTCCGATTTTGCAACCAATACAAAATCCGAGCCTTTGTTATAATCCGGGAAACCAGCTACTTTTTCTGGTCTTTTTTGACCTTTTTGAAGTAATCTTTGCCGTATTTCTTCTGGAATCTTTCAATTCGGCCTGCGGTATCGACAAATTTTTGCTTGCCCGTATAGAAGGGATGGCAGACCGAGCATATTTCGGCGTGAATCTCTTTTGCCGTGCTATAGGTCTCAAAGCTGTTGCCGCAGCCGCAGTGCACAACTACCTTATTGTAGGGTGGATGTATGTCCTTTTTCATAAATATGCTCCAAAAGTCTTAAACACAGCATTATAATAATCTTATCATATATTTCAATAAAAAATAAAACTTTTTTCCAGACAAAATCCGGCACAGGATATTCCGATTGTTTAGGTTTTGTCTTTATTATTGGACAAAAGGACAGGCGAGAAACAAAAATATTGCCGGCAATATTTCCGAATCACGCTTAAAAGCTCAATTTTCAAGCCAAAACTGCCTGCTTCTATTGTTCAATCTTAAGCACAACAGGCTTTTATTCGATAGTTATTTTGTGGGAAACACCCTCAGATGAAAAGTAACTGAAAACCCAATCAGATAGGGGCAGGCGTAATGAAAATCAGGTACGTTGTTTCTTCAATGGTATTCTGGTGGCGTGAAAATCACCTCTCCTTCGAGCAGGATTGTGAGTTTCTGAAGTCACTCGGTTTTGGCATAGAGCTGTGGCCTAATGCCGGCGGTATTAGCGAGTGCCGTTATGCAAGGCGTAACTGGAGCAGGCTTGCAAATGCCACCCAGGGTATGCTGGTCTCGATGCGCTCCCGGAGTGATGAGCCGACGTTGGAGCATTGGAAAGAACAGATAGAATGTGCAAAGCTGCTCGGTGCCAATATTATAACCGACCTGAAAAGTTTTGGTATTCTCGAAGACTCAGAGATTGACGGCTGCGATTTTTCGGGAAAAATAGTTCAAATGGCTGACGAAAACAAGGTTAAGCTGTGCCTTGAAACCGGCAGCCTGAAGACCCTTAAGGAAGTAGGGAAAAAATTTGACTCCATCTCGTATTGTCTTGATGCTGGTTTTGCGTATTTGGACCAGGAATTTAGCTTCAGGCAGTATGTGGATGAGCTTGCCGGTCGCATCGCACATCTTCATCTGACGGATAATTACGGCCAAATCGATGACCATGAACCGCCCGGACTTCGTGGAGGGATACCTCGTGAGGATTGGAATTATCTATTAGAGACTCTCAGCAGATATGACAATGAAATTATAGGCTCACTTGAGATGAACCCCTGTACGCCGGCGGTTATGATACGCCAGGCCTGCGAGTTTCTGTTTGACGAACTAAACTGGCCTGAAAAACCTAATAAACTCTCACAACTCAAGGCTTATACCAAAGCCCCTCTTAAAAGAAATAAATCCCGCTAAGGCTGTTGCCACATCAAAACAGCTCACGCCCTAAAAAGTGTCTGAAGCGGTAATTTAGCCTTTGTTTACGGCAGGGCGTTTGCAATGGCCTTTGAAAGCTTGTTCGTCAGGACAGGTGCAGCCTCTGCCAGCGTCAGATTCATTCTTTGCGCACTTGCGGTTGCCCTGTTGGCATGATAGAGAAAGTCCTCTTCGATTGTAACCTGCTGTGATTCTGATGAGCCTGCGGAGCTGTCGCCGCCCTCTGTGCCGCCGCCTTTGTTGAAGGCATCTGTGTGCGTCACCACGACATCATCGTGACTGCCGCGTGTGGTTGTAACTTTCTGGCCTTCGATTCTCTCGCCTATTACAACGTCAACCACCAGGTTTATATCACGAATCTTATTGCGGTTGGCTACAATATCACCAAGCAGTGCGCCTGCAGCGGCTCCAATCACAGCGCCTTCTGTGGTATGACCGTCACCGACATTGTGACCGATAACGCCGCCTGTTACGCCGCCGGCAACTCCTCCGACTACAACCGGACCGAGCTCTTTTTTGGCGCCCTCGCCGAAATAGCGGACGTCTGCATTAACTACAAACTGTGCCTCATCGATATTCCGTGTCAGTCTATAGCCGAGACACTCAATCTCATTGGCCACCGCATTGGAAATGTCGATATCGCTGCCGGAGCTGTTTCTTACTCTACAGTACACAACCATCTTGTCTGATGATACCGGCCGAATCCTCGGCTGAGGACTCATCCATTTCAAACCTGCCTGCAATTTTACCTTGTCGGGATCGGTAGCTCCAACAAGGCCCTCGTAGCCGCGGTCAACGGATTCGCAGCCTTGCAGAAATATCAGGGCGGCACAAATAGCCTGAATAGTTATTTTCAGATATCTGCTCTTATTCATAAGCGCTCCTTACACTTAAAAGAAAAAAGTTTCAAAACTGGTTTTTGTATAATATCATAGTTGGAAGGCTTGTTAATACAAGAATTTTTTACAAAAAGTAAGCAGGGACGGTTAATGCTTTTAAAACAGACAGCCGCACCAAAATGATGTTTATTAATCTTTGTCGCGTTCGTTGCCTATCATATAGCCGGCTGCCGCCCCGACTCCTGCTCCAATCAGCGTCGCTTCGGTATCTCCACCGATGGCTTGTCCTGCAACACCCCCGACACCGGCACCAATCAAGGCCCCGGTCTGAGCATCGCTCTCACAGCCGCAAATCCAGAATGCACCAATAACTATGAAAATAGTTAATGAAATTGTTAATAATTTCCTGCTCATATACACTCCTTTCTTGCTTATTATAAGATTAGTTTGAGCAAAAATCTGTTACCTTTCAGAGACGCATAATCAAACCTTTATATCCTTTTACGCTTGTAATCGAAAACCGTGGCGGTTATATTTTTATCGGCCTGTTGGCTTAATTTTGAGGAGTAAAAAATGAAAACCAAGCTTGTAATTGTAGGTTGTGCCGGCCGAATGGGCAAACGTGTTACCGCTTTAGCCGTGGAATCGGGAAGGTTCGAAATCATCGGTGCGATTGAGAAAAAAGGGCACTCCGATTTGGGAAAGGATGCCGGATTAGTGGCCTCAGCGGGTCAGTTGAATATCAACATAAATTATACCTGGCCGCAAAATGCAGATGTGGTAATCGATTTTTCCCAGCCGGAGACTGCCGATAAAACTGTGAATTACTGCATTGATAATCAAACAGCTTTAGTTCTTGGCACTACCGGATTAACTGCGGAGCAGCACAAAGGAATAAAAAAAGCCTCGGAGAAAATCCCTGTTATTTACGGGACCAATATGAGCATAGGAATGAACGTTCTGTTTTCTCTTGTAGAATCCGCTGCTGTAATGCTTGGCTCTGATTATGATGTAGAAATAATTGAGCAGCATCACCGTTTCAAAAAAGACGCCCCCAGCGGCTCTGCCCTGACTCTTGCACAAAGAATATGCAGGGCCACTGACAGGGATATGGAGGCGTCTGTTGTTTACGGCAGAGAGGGCAGAGATGCTTTAAGAAAAGAGGGTCAAATAGGTATTCACGCCGTCCGGGCTGGTGATATCACGGGAATTCATTCGGTTATATTCAGCACGCATGGCGAGACTGTTATGCTGAATCATACCGCGCACAGCAGGGATGGATTTGCAAAAGGGGCCTTACGTGCCGCACAATGGCTTCTCGGTAAAAAACCGGCTTTGTATTCAATGGCTGATGTTCTGGGTATTTAAGTAGCAGACCTTTATCCTAAAGAAGATTGGTTACTTTTTTGCATGCTATTATAGGACGATTTGTATAATCCGCCTGTTGTAAAATCTCCTTTCAGCCTTAAACGTAAAAAACTCCTTTATAGAATCAAAAATCAAGCAAAATAGCCTGTCCGGAGACTGGTGAGGAACCGAGAATTTCGCTTGACAGAGCGTGTTTTCAATCATATAATTGTGTCGATTTGGTATCATAACTTTGCAGTCCGGGGATTGTGAGTTTACAATGGAATGGGGATACCACAGTTTCTGTGGTTTTTTTTGAAGAAAAAAAGATTTTTTCTTGTTATGGAGGCGGGTTTTTTACGTCATATATTATATGTAAAAGCAACACTTTTTTAAGCATTTTGGCCTCTGTGGTGCGTTTTTTTGACTGTTGTTTCTGTTTCGGCCCAAAAACCTATTTTTTAACTTTTTGCTCTGTAGTGACTTGCCGATATGATGTAAATACGCAGCGATATACAGAATGTCTCATTTATGGAGATGAATAATGAAACGACCGGTTCTTCTTGGTGTGTTTATCATATTAACCTCGATTTCTTTTGCGGCAGCGGATACCTTTGAGGTTCCCTCTGACTTTCCTACGATTCAGCAGGCGATAAATGCCGCGTCGGACTACGATATCATAGTTGTGGACGACGACGTTTACACCGGTGTGAACAACGTTAATCTCGACTTTGAAAAGAAGAAGATAACGCTTCGCAGCAGGAACGGCGCTGAAGGTTGTGTTATAAATGGAGGATTAGCTGCCCGTGCTTTCATTTTCCAAAACGGTGAAGACTCCGAAACTGTCGTCGAGGGCTTTACAATCGTAGCCGGCCTGGCCGATTACGGTGGGGCAATTGAATGTCAGGGTTCCTCTCCGACAATAAAGAACTGCATGTTCGTCGATAATGTAGCTTACAACGAGGGTGGAGCTATAGACTGCTTTAATTCTTCTCCACTTATCGAAAACTGCGTATTCAATACAAACATTGCCGGTGGTTTTGGAGGTGCAATTGAATGTTATCAGTCCTCTCCGACTGTTAAAAACTGTCTATTTATTGGGGCTTATGCAGCCGTAAACGGCGGTGCTATTGATTGTTCTAGCAGCTCCAAACCCGTTATCAACAACTGCACTATATCTGACAATTCTAATGGCAGCGGTGTGGCGGGCGGCATAAGTTCCGGTGGTTCTTCGCAGCCGGTAATTACAAACTGCATTTTATGGAACAATACAGGCGACCTCTATGGTTGCAGCGCTACGTTTTCCTGTATAGAAGACGGTGACGCTGGCCTTGGGAATATCAGCAGTAATCCTCTGTTCAGGGATGGGCCCGTTGATAGCGTGATGAGTGGTTATTATCTCAGTAATACTGCAGCGGGACAATCGCAGAGCAGCCCCTGTATTGACAGGGGCGTCGGACCGGCAGTGCCTTTTGCAGAACCGAACAGTTATACAACGAGAACAGACAGCCTGCCCGATACAGGTATCGTGGATATGGGCTTTCATTATCCGGACAGCGGGCTTGTTGATGAGTATAGATTAATTACCTATGTCGTGGGCGGAAACGGCTCAATCCATCCTGATATACCGGCCCCCGGTTCCTTTTATCGAGAATTTACAGACATATCTCTTACAGCTACACCGGATGCAGGTTATAAGGTCAAGCAGTGGACCGGAGCAGACAACGTTCCTGCACCCAAGACTAATAACAATAATCTTACGATAGTTGAAGATACAAATGTTACGGTGGAATTCGAGTCCCTGGCGACCTATCAGCTTACGACTGCTGTTGATGCTGCAACGCCGTACGGCGCGATAGTACCGAGCAGCGGCCCGTATCAGGAGGATAGTGTTGTAACGGTTACAGCAGTACCGGCGGAAGGCTATATAGTTGATAAGTGGAACGGTATGCCGCCGGTTCAGTACGACCCGAATCATTACACAGTGGTAATGGACTCCGATAAAACTGTGACAGTAAGGTTTATCTCGAAGTATATAATGTACGACCTCACGGTTGAGATTTTAGATGTCAACGGGCTTCCGGCACCGGGTCTGGGCACGATAGAGCCCCGAAGGGGAGGGACATATCTAATTGGAACTGTTGTTGATGTTACCGCTATGCCCCTCGACTCAAATGAGTATGAAATCAAGCAATGGACGGGAACTGATAATCCGGCTTCAACTGACAGCCACCAGACGGTAACGATGATATCAGATAAACATGTAACCGTTACGATAGGCAAGCGAATTAAATATTACCTGACAGTTTCGGTTAAATCAGGTTATGATTACGGAACAACCGTTCCTTTCGGCGGCCCGTTCCCGTATGACGATGGGGAAATAGTAACAATAACAGCAGTACCTGATCCCGGTTACGAGCTGAGGGAGTGGAAAATCGTAGACAGTAATGGTCCTCGGATTGATTCCCCGGAGAATGGGGACGATTATAATGTGCTTACCTTGATAATGTATTCGGACACGAATGCTGAGGCAGCATTCCAGAAAGGTTGCAGCGTTAACGACAGCGATACTCTACGATATACAACAATTCAGGAAGCTATCGATAAGGCCGGAGAGGGAGACTATGTAAGAGTTGGTGACGGTATCTGGTCTGGTGATGGTAATCGTGACCTGATAGTCCATGATGTTAACATCGATATCCTGAGCAGAAACGGAGCTAAAAATTGCATTATCGACTGTGGGGCCGACCCCAATCATCCCCATAGAGGCTTTGATTTCAACGAAATAACCGACCCGAATTTGGTATTTACAATCACCGGCTTTACAATCAGAAATGGATTTGTGGAATACGGCGGCGGGATACATTTCTATGATGTAAATGCATCTATAACTCTTAAAAACTTCGTGCTTGAGGACAACACTGCTGATGAAAGCGGTGGCGGAATCTACTGTTTCGAGTCAGAACCTGTTATTTTGAATACGGAATTTTTTTACAACACATCGCTTGACACCGGCGGCGGCATCAGTTGCGATTCCAATTCTCATGCGGACTTGATTAATTGCCTGTTTGCATATAACCATTCAGAATATGAAGGCGGAGCAATCTACGTCAGCGGCTCCGACCCTAATATCCATTTGTGTACCGTGGCTTATAATACCAGTGACGAATATGGCGACGCCGGCTACGCCAGTGGTATCTATGCCGACAGTGGTGACCCGAATATTTCAAACTGTATCGTCGGTCGAAATGACTACTCTGCGCAGATTCAGGGCTCTGTATGGGGCGACGAGTCTTATAACGGCGATGACCTCTTCGGATGCCAGGCTGTATATTCCTGCATCGAGAATGGAGACGGCGGCGAGGGCAATATAAACGATGACCCTGTATTCGTTACAGGTTCCTTTGGTGAGTTTTACCTCGCCGAGGTCTATCAGTATGTTCGCGATATCTATGGCGGTTATGACGTTATAGACATGAGTTCCTGCATTGATGCCGGAGAAGGGGATTTCTATATAAATCTGCAGCTGCCTCCACCGGACGGCTACGAGCTGCCCAACTTAACAACAAGTGTTTTTAGTACGCCCGACGATGATTTTACGGATATAGGTTATCACTATCCACTCTATACCAAAGGCAATTTCAAATATGAGATAACTATCGGTGCGGGTAACAATGGTATGGTGCAGTATTATGAGATATTAGACAATTTTGGTTATGAAATTGGGCCACTGCTCGGTGAAGTCACATCGACCTCACAGGCGACAATTGAGATGGTACCATACACCAGAATCCGCCTGATAGCTGTACCCGACCCCGATTACATAGTTGAATACTGGCAACGAAACAGTATATACGATTACAGCTACTATAACTATCTGGATTTTTATGCGATGGGCGACGAATACTTTAAAGTGACATTTGAGCCCATCCATCCCAGAACCATCCACGTTCCCGGCAGCTTTCCCTATATCGGAATTCAGGATGCGATAGAATCTGCGAGGAATGGAGATACAATTGTAATTGCGCCTGGTACTTATCCCGGAAACAGTTTTGTTGTCGATAAGGCTATAGCAATCACAAGCATAGACCCTGAAGACCCGAGTGTGGTAGCTGCCACGATTATTGATTGCAATTTGGGAGATTTGGGAGTAGGCGCGAGAGCCTTTACGCTTGTTGATGATAGGGGCCAGGGGCCTGCTTTACTGAATGGCTTTACTATTGTTAATGGAAGAAGTTCGTCAAGGGACGCATCGGATGGACAGGCGCCTGGTGATTCGGGCGGTACGAGCGGCAGTGTGGCAGGTGGGGCCTTAAGAATGTACGGTGACCACACTGTTAAAAATTGTGTGTTGCGAAACTGCTGGACAAGCTCAGGCGATGGCGGCAATGGTGCCGCAGGAGGAATAAGTGTTGCGGGGGTTCCTATTCCCGACGGCGGTTATGGCGGCGATAGCGGTAGTGCTAGCGGCGGAGCCATCTACATCAGGGGAGGAAGTCCACTTATACAAAACTGTTTGATTGAGGATTGTTACGTAAGCTCAGGCGATGGTGGAAATGGAGGCCAGGGAGCCGGTGCTACAGCACCACCGCCCGCAGATCCCAGCCATCCCGGAGGCAGAGGCGGTGACGGTGGAATTGCCGGCCTTGACCAGGGAGCCCGGGGAGGTGGTATTTACTGCGAAGAAGGAAGCCCGACGTTTGAAAATGTTATTGTTAGAAATTGTAGCGCGACGGGAGGCACCGGCGGCGACGGCGGCAACGGTGGCGCAAATGGAGGACCGGGATGGGGAATTACAACTGGTGGTCGCGGCGGTGACGGTGGAATTCCTATGCCGGTCTTTGGAGGCGGCGTATGCTGCGAGCCATTAACCACACCAACCTTTATCAACTGCACAATCGTTGATAATCTCGCACAGGGAGGCGGAGGCGGTAATGGTGGAAATGCCGGCGGTAACATCCAGAACTGGTGGAGAGGTGGCATCGGTGGTTTAACCGAGACTGCTGACTTGCTGAGTATAGTAGAAGAATACTATGAGTCTCCACCGCAGTATTTATATGGGCCGATGTCCGACGAATTCTATTTTGGATTGGATGACTATTATGCCCCATATAATTTCAGCACTTTCGGCGGTGGTTTATTCTGCGGTTACGCGAGCAACTCGAGATTTTTCAACTGTGATATTAGCAACAATGTAACTATTGGTGCCGTTAGCGGTTTTGGTGGTCAGAGTAGTAGTGATACTTACTACCCGCCGTACAAATATATGCAGATGCCCAGTTACGGCAGCGGGGCTTATATAGGCAGAAACACGACAACCGTATTTTCGGATTGTAATGTACAGGGTAATCGTGCCGATTATCCCGGATACCCGGATACAGACCCCAATTATGAGCATCTTGGTTATGGTGGTGGAGTCTGTATAAAAACAGGCCGGTTCGAAGCGGGGACGGCCTATGGCATTGCACGCTTTAACAATTGTCAAATAACAGGTAACACATCTCCGATTGGCGGAGGTTTTTATGCTACCGGCTTAACAAATTTCGACATCACTGACTCTAACTTTTTTGATAATCTGTCTTACGCCGGTGCCGGTATTTTCATGGTGAATAATATCAATGCGCATATAGCACGGTGTAATTTTGTTAATAACCGGGCGGATAATAGTGTATATCCTGAAAATCCGGACCCCAATATAATAGAGGCAAGCATACCGGGTGCCGGTGGGGGACTTTTCCTGTTCACCACAGATGTGCTCGTTGAGGACTGTTGGATTATCAATAACAATGCTACCGGCTTGGGCGGTGGTGCGTATTTGGGCGGTCTTCCAAGCAGTTTATCAGCATATGATGTGAAACCGAGGCTTAACAATTGCCTGATAACCAATAATATAACGAACTTTAATGGCGGCGGCGTTTGCTGCAGTTGGGGTGCAGAATCAACAATTACTAACTGCACGTTTACGGACAATACAGCTACTGTCTCAGGCGGCGGCATCTACTGCTCGTATGACAGCACCACAACGCTGAAGAACAGCATTGTCTGGAATAATAGCTCAGCCAGCGGCGACGAAATGGCACTGAATGATAACAATCCTTATAATCCGGCGAAAACATTTCTGAATGTATCCTATTCAGATGTCCGTAATGGCCAGTCAGGTGCATTTGTTGGGACAGATAGTGTATTGAATTGGGGCGGCGGCAACATAGCGAATAACCCGATGTTTGTAACTGGTGACCTTGGCAATCGTTATCTTAGCCAGGTTAGCGCGGAACAACCGGCTAACAGCCCCTGTGTAGATGCCGGAAGTACCCTGGCAAAATATTTAGGATTACATGCATACACTACAAGTACCGAAAATTCGCCGGATAAAAACATGGCTGATATGGGCTACCACTATCAAACATACGTTACCATACCCGGGGATTTTGACCACGATGGTGATGTGGATTTGGATGACCTTAGTATTCTTTTATCATACTGGCTGGAACAAAATTGCGGGCTTCTCGCTGATTGCGAAGGTGCTGATTTTGAGCCGGATGGTGATGTGGATTGGTACGATTATGCAAGATTCACGGAAATCTTCTACCTCGAAAACATCGTAGATACCACAGCTCCACAGCCCAATCCTATGACCTGGGAAATGGAGCCGAGCATTCTGGATTATCACTCGGTTATTATGACTGCGACCACGGCTACCGACGAGAGCGGAGTGTTGTATTATTTCGATTGCATCAGCGGTGGTTGCCACGATAGCGATTGGCAGAGCAGCCCGACATATACGGATACAGGCTTAGCTGATGATGCGGCATATACCTACCGTGTAAGGGCGGCGGATGAATCGCCGATTAAAAATACAACGGATTGGTCTTCGGAGGAAACCGTTATTATACCTTCAAGCAGCATTGATATCTTCCCGCCCGAGCCGAATCCCAGCACGTGGCAGGTCGAACCGTTTGAGGACCCGAACTTCTTTATCAATATGACTGCAACGACTTCTACAGATGTAAGTCCGCCGGTGATGTACTATTTCGACTGCACAGGGCCGGGCAATGACAGCGGCTGGCAGCTGAGTCCTGCTTACCAGGACAATGTCAGCACGGATGAATCTTTCTACTATTATACGGTTAAAGCAAAGGATTATTACGGTTTCGAAACAATTAAATCTCAGCAGCGACGTGTCTGGATAGACCATAGAGCACCCCAGCCGGATCCAATAACCTGGGAGCAGGAGCCTAATGCTGTTTCTCAGGTAGCAATTTATATGAAGGCGACAACAGCAACAGACCCCTGTGGTGTTGAATACTACTTCGCTTGTACTTCTGGTGGCGGCCACGATAGTGAATGGCAGGCCAGTCCCCTCTATACTGATACCGGATTAATCGAAGGTTTGACATATACCTACAGGGTCAAGACACGCGATAAGTCACATAACCTGAATGAAAGCGCCTGGTCGGTTGAAAGATCTGCGACCACATCGGAAGATGAGGAGGCACCTCAGCCCGACCCGGCTGAATGGGCCGTTGGCGGCGAGCCGAATGCGGTGCCAGGCCAGTATGAAATAACTATGACGGCAAAGACAGCGACCGATGTCAGCGACGTACAATATTACTTCGAATGCACTGCTGGTGGCGGTAATTATAGCGGATGGCAGGATAGCTCCACATATACGGATACAGGTCTCGATGTGAACGAGATTTATACCTATAGAGTCAAAACGCGAGATACGTCGTTGGCACAGAATGAAACCGGCTGGTCAACTGAGGGGTCGGCATTGATTGACTTTACTGCACCTGAGCCTGACCCGTCTGAATGGGCTGTCGGTGGCGAGCCTTATGATTATTATGACCCTGTTCACCATACATATCACCATAGAATGGTAGCCATGACAGCCACAGATGATAACGGTTTTGATCCTGTTGCGGGTGTTATAGACACCAGCCGTGTCCAGTATTACTTCCAGTGCTTGCATACTGCCGACAGCGGATGGCGGGACAGTCCTGAATATACAACACCTGCTGTCAGCGGCCCGGGACTCATGTATCTTTATAAGGTCAAAACACGTGACAGGTCGACAAACCACAATGAAACTGCTTATACTACAGTGTGGGTGATGGCCGACCCGAATGACTAAGCATGTTTATAAGATTAGCACGTTAATAACGGCCGGCCGTGTAAACGGCCGGCCGTTTTCTTTTGATTCACTATTTAGAGCCTGTTATTGAGTCAAAGTTGCTATTACACTGGTCGCATTGAAAAAAGCGTGTATGAAAATCGGCCTGAACAAAGAACCGCTTTTTTCGTAAGAATATCCCATACCTGCTGATAGAACAAATAATGCCGGCCAATGTTCCCAATTTTTATGAGTCAGGACAAAAAACACTGAAGTGATGACAATCGACAGCCACGCCTTTTTTGTAAAGGAACGCAGCATAGTCTGAAAAAGACCTCTAAATACCATCTCCTCAATTACAGGTGCTATTACAATCGCAACGAAAAGAACTGAAATTATAAGAGGCAGCTGCTGATGTTTTGTAAGAAATTCAATCTCGCGATGTTGTTCCATCTTGAAATTTGGGTCGGTGAAAAGTTTTCCCGCCTCTATGGTTAGAATAACCATCACCATCACAACAGGCCAAACTGAAAGATAATTTATCGCTGCGATGCCGAAATCTTTTCCTATCGTTCTCGGATTCAGACCAAAGCCTTTGAGACGACGTGCAAAAGTGCCCCTGACAAGAAACACTATTATCACCATTATTGCAATTGCACCGATAATAGTAACCACATTTTCCACGAATGCCCTCTGCCATTCCGGCATATCGCCTATGGTTAGTATGGTCATTTCCACAGCAGCCGGAAAAAAACCGATGTAAATAAGTAATGGCAAAAAGGGAAGATATGCAGGCATATTATTTCGGCGAGGTATAGAATCGACCAGAGACTTTCTGCCCAGTGATGTATTAAGTAGCCAGTAACCGAGAAAACCTGCTCCTGCTACAGCGATGATAGCTTCCGGAAATATCACATATTCCGCTATTTGCCTTAAAATGTCTAAATAATTCATATCCTGCAGCCTGTTAATTATCGGTAGTAATTGGTAAAAACAAAAACCTTTGAATTAAACCTGCTTGAAATCAGGTTAATCTTGTATTACATTAGCGATGTTTTTGCAAGGAAAATAGATTATGGATATCTTTCGTATCGAAGGCCCTGTTCAGCTTTCCGGCTCGGTAACAGTTAACGGTTCGAAAAATGCGGCTCTGCCGATAATGGCCGCCTGCATTTTGGCTGCCGGAAAGTCAACTATCCTTTCTGTTCCCAACCTCTCGGATATCTCCGTTTGCTGCGAATTGCTTACAGGTGTCGGCTGCAAAGTTCAAAAAAAAGGGGACGGCAGCTTGAGTATAGATGCCACGACGATTGACAATCCGGCCGGTGACTATGAAATTGTCCGCAGGATGCGCGCCAGCATTTGTATCCTCGGCCCGCTGCTTGCCCGATGCCGTAGAGCTCAAATTTCAATGCCGGGCGGCTGTGCAATAGGAGATAGACCCGTCGATATACATCTGCGGGGACTGCGCGAGCTCGGAGCTGAAATCCACCTCGAAAATGGATATATCATTGCCGAAGCCGCCGGGGGACTGACCGGCAGCAGTATATTTCTCGGCGGCCCGTTTGGTTCGACAGTCCTCGGGACTGCAAATGTTCTGATG
>Ga0307434_1000623_pt1 | contig 22292 bp, 21 predicted proteins | sample SalMarWE160220MG_FD_202156 | JGI IMG/M metagenome (GOLD analysis project Ga0307434, IMG submission 202156) | Salt marsh sediment microbial communities from the Plum Island Ecosystem LTER, Massachusetts, United States - WE1603-220 | ecosystem: Environmental > Aquatic > Marine > Intertidal zone >... | reverse complement strand
GGTAAAGATCATGATCGGAGGAGGCCAGATCGACGAACAGGTCAGGGGTTTTACCGGGGCGGATGCCTATGGAAAAGACGCCATGGCAGCCGTTCAATTGGCCAAAGGCTGGATAGGAGGGTAAGACGATGGAAAAGAAATGGGAAGAGATGTCAGCAGATGAAAAGCAGGAGGCGCAGTTTCAAAAGTTGCTTTCGCCGAAAGATCCTGAAGGAAAAGACTTCAAATTCCAGAGCCCCGAAGCCGAGAAGTCGTACAAAGACAGAATAACCAGGATAAAAGACGCCATTCAATTGAAGAAACTTCCGGATAGGGTGCCGGTCTGTCCGCTTCCTAACATGTTCCCTTATACGTATGCCGGTTTGACCATTCAAGAGGCCATGTACGATTATGAAAAATGCGTTGCAGCCTTTAGGAAATACGTCCTGGACTTTGAGCCGGATATGCATATAGGCGCTTCAGGGCCTGGTCCAGGAAAATTTTTCGAGATCCTTGACTACAAGTTATATGCCTGGCCAGGTCATGGGGTTGCGCCTACAAGCAGCTACCAGTGCCATGAGGGCGAATACATGAAGGCGGAGGAATATGATATCCTGATAACCGACCCAACATTTTTCTTTAGTAATGTCTACCTGCCGCGTGTATTCGGGGCATTGGAGCCCTGGGGTATGCTCCCCTTGCTCCCCGGTATAGTTGAAATGTATGGGGTTGCCTTTAATTTTATACCCTTCGGTCTACCCCCTGTTCAAGGCGCCTATAAGGCCCTCTTTGAGGCCGGGGCTGAAGCCTTGAAATGGGCTATGGCTATGGGCGGTGTAGACGGTGAGTTGAAAACATTAGGTTTTCCGAATATCCTCGGCGGCTTCACCAAGGCACCGTTCGATATAATAGGCGATACCCTGAGAGGAACCAAAGGGATCATGATGGATATGTACCGCCAGCCGGAAAAGCTTCTTAAAGCCATGGAAGCGATAACGCCCATTATGATCAATATGGGATTGGGCGCGGCACAACAGACCGGCAATCCTCTCATATTCATGCCGCTCCACAAAGGCGCTGACGGATTTCTCTCAGATGAGCAGTATAAAAAATTTTACTGGCCAACCTTTAAACAGGTTATCGTGGGCTTAATCGAGGGGGGATGCATACCGTTGCCTGCTGCTGAGGGAGGCTACAACACCCGGCTGCAGGTTATCAAGGACCTCCCAAAGGGTAAGACCTTATGGATGTTTGATGAGACCGATATAATTAAAGCAAAAGCCATCGTTGGTGACACGCTCTGCATCCTCGGCAACGTACCCTCATCCATGCTGCAATTAGGCACGCCCCAAGACGTGAAAGATTACTGCAAAAAACTTATCGATAACGTCGGCAAAGGCGGTGGTTTTATTATGGGCAATGGGGCATTTTTTGATGAGGCAAAGCCTGAGAATGTCAAGGCGATGGTTGACTTCACCAAGGAATATGGCGTATACAAATAATTCCTATAGGGCTGGTTCTGTAGTAATAACTGAGCGTCGATACCATTCTGATGGTAGCGTTGTGCCACTTACAAAGGACCTGAATACGACAAATGCCCGTAATCTATAATTATCGCTCTTAGCCTGAAGACCAAAAAAAGTGGTATGTATAGTGAGGTTTAAAAAAGATGTCAGGTAACCTTATATTAAAAGAGTTATGCCGCTATAACAGAGGAACCTTTGCTGATATTGTGTACCGGAATGCCCTTTTGCATTCCGATGATGAGGCCTTTATATGCGGGCCCCAAAGGGTCACGTTCGCCCGGTTCAATATGCGGGTAAACAGCCTGATCCATGCGCTTTCCTCATTCGAGGTTAGAAAGGGAGATGTCATCGGCATCCTGTCATGGAATTGCCTCGAGTACGCGGATGTGTATGGGGCTGCAATGAAAGGGGGATTTATCGCTTCACCCTTCAACCCCAGGCTCAATACGGACGAGTTGGAGTACCTCATCAACTACTCGGAGGCAAACGCCCTCTTTGTCGGTCCGGAACTCGTCCCAACCGTCAACGATCTGCGATCACGTCTTCCCGGGGTAAAACACTATATCGCCTTAGGAGACCCTGCCGCCGGCATGTTGTCTCATCACGAGTTGATCGCCACCTATCCATCTGATGAGCCTGACAGAGCGGTAAGCAAGGATGATCCACTTCTCATCTTTTATACCAGTGGTACCACGGGCGTTCCTCGCGGTGCCCTCTATTCCCATTACCGCAAGCTGGATAACACCCGAATAAAGGCCCTGGAGATGGGTACGAAGCCCGGTGATAAGCATATCATGGTGCTGCCGTTTTTTCACATCGGTGGAGATAGCCATGTGTGGCCATTTTTCCTGGTTGGGGGTTGCAATGTGATCATGCCTCAAAAAGCCTTTGATCCGGTTTCCGTTCTTCAGGCGATTCAAGACGAGAAGGCAACGGATATCCAGATTGTCCCCACACAGCTGAGTGCTATGTTGTCCCGTCATGACTTGAAAGACTACGACTTAAGCAGCCTGAACAGGATCTATTATGCGGCATCCCCTATGCCAGTGGAGTTATTGAGGAAGGGAATTGAGGTATTCGGCCCGATTTTCTCCCAGGGCTACGGACAAACCGAGTCGGGACCACAGATTACTTCCCTTCCCAGGAAGGCTCACCAAGTGTTGGACAGGCCGTCGGGAGAGCAAAAAGTGTTACGTTCCTGCGGGCAGCCGAGTCTCGGTGTCCATGTGAGAATTGTCGATGAAAACAAAAACGATCTTGGGCCTGGAATGGTTGGCGAGATCATCGCTCAAAGCGATTCAATCATGTTGGAATACTGGCAGAGACCTGCAGAAACCAAGGAGGCTATCATCGATGGATGGCTTCATACCGGCGACCTCGGATACTATGATGAAAAGTGGTTCATATATATCGTAGACAGGAAGAAGGACATGATCGTGACGGGCGGTGAAAATGTATATTCCCGAGAAGTAGAAGACGTCCTTTACAAGCATCCTGCGATTGCCGAAGCTGCCGTTGTCGGCATCCCTGACCCGGTATGGGTGGAGCGCGTTCATGCAGTGGTCGCCCTAAAGGAAGATGCCGTTGCCTCTGAGAACGAAATTATCGCCTTTTGCAAAAATCACGTGTCTTCTTACAAGGCGCCGAAATCGGTTGAGTTCCTTGACTCGCTTCCCAAAAATCCCCAGGGAAAAATACTCAAGAAAGAGATCCGGGAAAAATATTGGACACATAGGTAATCAGAGCTTCAAACTGAAAGATAGCCGAAATTATGGATAGTATAATCACACTGCCATATGTAGCAGTGTGTCCACAAAAAATTTTGGGAGTTCTTCTCCATGTTGCAAACTGCATTACAATCATCAGTTAGTGCAGCCGTGGCGATGATATGTCTCAAATCTAAGAGGGTAAAACTGTTACGGCCTTTACCTTTATAAAGACATTCGCGGATCTTTTCGAGGCGTGTGTCATAGATCTAAGTGACACTCCCCCGCCAGGAGATTGGGGCATCTTAGCTTAAAGAGCCAATTGCAGTTGCCCTTTGTCTTCTTTCTCCTGTTGCTCTCTATAGGCAAAGATTTCCTTTTTGTCTCCTACTAATTTGACAGCAAATATAGAGTAACGATATCAGTTTGGGCAGGAGGTAAAAAGATGAGAATGCCTGCCCAGATTAAACCCATGGTTATCCACCGAAGAAATGCCTGTGTGGCTGAGGGAAGCCCCTTCAAAAAAGGCTTACAGGCGTCACCTTCCCATCTAGTTGACCCATATAGGCCCCTTTCACGCCCATCAGGTATCCACCATGCTTCAGGTATCCACCCAGGCTGTGTGACTATGGCTGAAACAATAGAATGAGCGGGGGCCACAAGCAATAGAGCGCAAAGGCAGAGGGGGAAGACGATGGAGCTATTTGTCGTAGCCGGAAGAACAGGCCTTGCTTCATTCATTGCACACCCGCGTTGGTAAAAGAGAACGTATTACCGCCAAAAAGATCCTCACAGAAGTACATGAGGCAGTAGGCAAATCGGTCTCTCTGGATTATGTGTATCGGCTGTTGAATCGTCACGGGTGGCTAAAATAGGTCCTCGACCTCGCCACCTCAAGGCTGATCCTGAGATTCAAGAGGGATTTTAAGAAAATTCCACTGCTCCTCGAAGGAGTGCTCGCTCACCTACCTCTGATGTTCAGCTCAGAGTAGGATTCCAGGATGAAAGTCGTTTTGGACGCATCAGTGACCGGCGACGCTGTTGGGCGCCGATGGACGAACGGCCCATCGTGGGAAGCCAAGTGATACGGGAATCGTATATGCACGAGCCGCCGTCTGTCCCCGCAGCGCCCAGCTCGCCTCCCTGGTGATGCCATGGGTAGATACCGAAGTAATGTCTCTGTTTCTTGCCCATGTATCGTGTGAATTCAAGGATGTCCATTGCCTTCTGTTTTTGGTTGGCTTAAAACTCTCCCTTTGATGTCAGGTTAGTATTAGTCGATGTAGGACGCATAGAGATATCTTAACCAGGTGAACTTCTATCGCAAAAAAGCTGCTAAAAAAGACTTGACAAAGACATCGCAGTTATATATGAGCTCTTATAAAATTCAATATATGAGCTAGCATATGATCAAGCCAACCACTAGCAAAGATACCTTACCTGTTAAAGCCTACCAAGAAATCAAAACGAAAACTATCTGCCTAAAGCCTAAACCGGGAGAAAAGATATCTGAAAATAAGATTGCAAAAGGTTTTAAGATAAGCAGAACTCCGGTTCGAGAAGCTTTATTAATCCTAGAAAATCAAAAGCTGGTTGAATGCGATGACAGGTTAGGGGTTGCGGTAAAGAAGCTAACCACAAAAGAAGTTGAGGAATACTTTCAACCAGAAAGGCTTTCGAAGCGTTCGCAGCACCTTTTGCTTCAAATAGATTGGTAGAGAAAAAAATATGGAAAGGAGGTGAGGAAAAGGTAAAGAGTCAAGAGAAGACAGAAGGGATTAGGTATGATAGTTGTTTTTGATTAGCATCTTAACATTTAACAAAGGAGGAGGGACATGAAAAGAAGAAATCTTATTCTTGTTGGCGCACTGATAATCAGTTTTGCCTTTGCCTTTAATGCATCTCTGGCATTGGCAAAGGATATGACAGTAAAGGATTATACAACAGAGGCCTTCAAAAATATTAGCCAAATTTCGCCATCTAATGCCAAGGCTATCTTTGACAAGGGTGGGGTTGTATTTGTTGATGTCAGGGAGCCAGATGAATTTAAGGCGGGACATATACCTGGCGCAAAGAGTATTCCCAGGGGCACCGTTGAATGGATGATACCAAAGAATATCGCTGATAAGAATGCTTCAATTGTGGTATACTGTGAGCATGGTTCGAGGGGTGCCCTTGCAACGTATACCATTCTTCAAATGGGTTATAAAAATGCAAAAAATCTTGAAGGTGGACGAGCTGCCTGGCTGAAGGAAGGTTTCCCTGCGGAGTAAATGATAAGAGATTATTTCTTGAACACATATCAACTTTAAGCCAGAAACAACTATTATACCAGGTTTTTTAGCAGGCCAGCATGATGCCAAGTGATGAGTATCATGCTGGCCTAGAAAATTTGTTGAATAGCACCGCGTTCAAATTCAAAATGGGGCGGAAGAAAGTATCTTTTCTATCAAGTTTCGTCAAACACACAGGAGAAGAGAGCATTTCTCTGCTCTCAGGGTTGCCTTTTTACCTGATTCCCCCCTTGCTACTTAAAGCAATCGAAGTTAAGAAAAGATAAAAAGAGGTTTCATCGCCATATGGGGTCTAAATATTGACTGTTTGTGGTTTCATAAATGAAGCGCATGAAGCCTCGCATGCCCAACCCACGTACTATTTCGACAAGGCGTTCAGAATAGTCTCAAAGATATTGATCAGGTGCTCGAGCCACTTTGGATAGTGGTACTTCTTCATAGCATACATTTCATAATATTTATGAAACAATTACTTTGAATTATAGATGGAGTTTAACAAGGAGGGATTTGAGACCTTCTAACTGGCCGATGACATCAGCCTTGTAGTACAACGTGTTTTTATTACAGCTGTAAACCTCAGCCATATACCTCTTGTACTCTTTTTTGAGTTCACTGTCAATGCGTTTGTGATAACTTTATTCTGGGCACCGGTGGGGCCACCAGTAAGAGATCAAGGGCAAAGATGACAGGTGCAAAGGTCACGCCCATATTCTCGGTGATGACCTGGTGGGTGACTGGCGGCAGCTTCTAGAAGAAGTTCAGGCATGAGAAGGGGCAAGCTGTCTGCGATACGGCAGTGTGAGACGAGTATTTTGATTGTGCTTCCTAAAGTATTGCCAAAATCAGCATGAATGCGACATCGGGTGACAGGCCCAGCTTCCTGACGGATATGCAGGCGACATTAACAAAGATGAGTATGGAAAACACAAAATATAAGTCCAAAACATCCCATTCTCGGAGGTCTCCTCTTTCTTCTCAGCTAGGGCAAATGTTTCCCACAAGATCTCGATTGAATTATTAAAACAGAGGATAAGGGCATCAATGGGTCAAGCAGGTAAACTTTTGTTACGAAAAAGCTGGTAAGAAAAATCTTGACAAAGCCGTCGCATTAATATACGGCGTATTATAAAAGTTAATATACTGAACATCATATGAGTAAACCAACGTCCAATAAAGATACGTTACGGGTTAAGGCTTATAAAGACATTAAGTCTAAAATCATCTTCTTGCAGCTTAAACCCGGAGAAAAAATATTCGAAAACGAGATTGCACAAGACTTGAAGATAAGCAGAACTCCAGTTCGAGAAGCCCTCTTGATCCTTGAAAATGAGAAGCTGGTCGAATGTGATGGGAGGCTAGGGTTTGTTGTAAGGAAGCTAAAAACAAAAGAGATTGAGGAATATTTTTCAATTAGAAAGGCTTTCGAAGCCTTTGCAGCACCCTTTATCATTGAAAGGATAACTGCCTCTGAAATTGAAGAACTGAAGAAGAATATCACAGAAGCACAAGATTATCTTAAGATAAATGATTTCAATAATATTGTCCGATGCGAAACAAAATTTCATGAAATTTTATGGAGGGCAACAAAATCAGAGATCTTCTTTCAGATCATTTCTGGGTTGAGCGATAAGTTTCAATGGATACGGGCAATAGCTTTAAGTGCTCAAGGTGCCTGCCGTGAGTCGATAGATGATCATAAAAAAATAATTACCCTCATAGAAAAAAAGGATTCTGATAAATTAAAAAGATTTATAGCGCTACATATCGAACGTTCAAGAAAAAAATATGCTTTAACACAGGGACTCTATATGTAATGACCTTAAAGACAGGATCAAAGAATAGACATGACAGCAGGAAGCTCTAGCAATAACAGTCTTGCGTTTTAAGAATCCTTCTAGCTGGAATGTCAGGGTATCGCGTAGAATAAAAAAAGTTTTCTATCGGGATAGCAATAAGTTATCTTTGTATCCAATGTTATAAAAGTCACTGAATTGCATGTGCTCAATCAGTGCATTTTATTAAAATATATGGAGGCAATTATACATGCTTTTTAGGTTTTCCTCTGGTGCATCATTGAAACAGGAAATTATACGAAATATCTTTTCTTCGATCGTACAATAGGGAGTCGAAGATGAATATCGCCAAAAATTTGGAACGATCGGCGTTTTACTTCCCTGACCGGCCTGCCATAAGCGAAGCCTCATCCGAAACGAGCTACGCCCAACTTAATGAACGAGCCAATCGCGTGGCAACCGCACTCATCAGGATGGGCATTAAGCGCGGCGATCACATCGGGCTTTGCGCACCAAATTCCAGTGATTGGATTGCCTTTTACTTCGGTGTGCTCAAGGCCGGCGCTGTAGCGGTGACTCTCTCCAGTATGCTTACGCGTGATGAATTGTCTCTTTTGATCAACCATTGCAGGCCCAAGATCCTTTACACCTTTGATGAGAAACTGGATGAGCTGGCCGCATTCCGAGGGGCAGGATGGTTGGATAAGGTGATCAGCTCCCAGGGCGACATGGATTTCGAACAATTATCGAATATGGGATTTGGCTCTTTCCGGGCTATAGACTGTGACCGTTCTGACACAGCTGCTATTCTCTATACAGGAGGGACAACAGGAACGCCGAAAGGGGTTATGCTCACCCACGAAAACGTCAATACGGCCATACAGAATGTTGTTTTTCATGAGCGATCAAATGAAGAAGATAGGGGACTCCTTTTTTTGCCTCTCAACCATGTCTTCGGCCAGATGCACATTATGAATGCCACTATAGCGAGCGCAGGTTGCCTTGAGATGATACCTACCTTCGATATGGAACGCGTTCTACATCTTATGGAAAATGGCCGTGTAACTAAGCTCTTTGCTGTTCCCACGCTGTATGTCCGCTTGCTGGCTGTGGAGAGGCTCAAGGAAAAACTAGGCGCCGTACGTTACTGTTTTTCGGCAGCGGCCAGCATGGCGGCAGAGGTGGTCCGCCATTGGAAGGAGCAGACCGGTCTGGCTATTTATGAGAGCTACGGCATGACAGAGTCGGCCTCTATGCTGACGTTTAATCATTACTACCGCCATGTCATTGGCTCAGTAGGCACAACCGTGCCCGGTGCGGAAATTCAGATCAGAGATGAAACCGGCAAACAGATGGGTGTGGGAGAGAAGGGTGAAATTTGTATTAGGGCTCGCAACATTATGAAAGGCTATCTCGATAACCCCGAGGCCAACGAAACCGCTTTTTGGGGTGGGGAATGGTTTCGTTCCAGTGACATCGGCCTCTTTGACGATGATGGCTATCTGTATATCGTAGACCGGCTTAAGGATATGATTATTACCGGGGGTGAAAACGTATACTCCCGCGAGGTGGAAGAGGTCCTTTACACCAGGCCGGAAATCCAAGAATGTGCGGTCATAGGACTTCCTGATCCGGAATGGGGTGAGCGGGTGATGGCCTTTTTACTATTGAAGTCCGGAGAATCCTTGGATAAGAGCGCCTTGCATGCCTATATGAAATCTCGCCTTGCACCATTCAAGGTGCCTAAAGACTACGTACCAGTAAACGATTTCCCCAGAAGCCCGGCCGGAAAGATCCTGAAGCGCGAACTCCGGGAACAATTCTTAAAGCAGGCATGAGAATGCCCTTGACTAACGGCGGTAAACCTAGTAATGAAACAACGTCGGACGGGTTTGTATAAGCAGAAAGAGAAGTTGTCTCTCATTGTGTTTCATTAAAACGATACCTGTATAACACCCGTGAGAAACTAAATGCAAAAGAGCATGGGGATGTCTTTTATTGCTATGCCCCTGGCCCAGACCTGGTTTGCTATACCTATGTTTAAGCCTACGGATAGCATATGCTCTTTACAAGCGAGGAAAGTAATGTGCAACGTCGCGCCAGGGCAGGCCTGATGATGCTTTGACCATTGTCCCGAAAAACGGGATGAATCCAATCCGCATACTACCTTCATAGGTTGGCTGCCCTTCGGCCCCGAGCCCTTCGGCCCCGAGCTCAAGGCCGAGGGGCTCATGGCCGAGAGGAAGCGCCGGGGTCATTTGTTGAGGAGGAAAACGCAATAGGTGGAAACTGACAGCAAGGTTACCTTACGGATCGACGACCTCTCGCTGAGCTTCGGCGGCGTCAAAGCCCTCAACCGCGTGAGCGTGGATTTCAGGGAACATGAGATACTGGCTATCATTGGACCAAATGGCGCCGGGAAGACCGCCCTTCTCAACTGTATAAACGGCTTCTACAAACCCCAAGAGGGTGAGATCTACTACAATGGGCAAAAGATTACAAGAATGCGGCCCGATAGGCTGGCGAAATTAGGCATTGCGAGAACCTTTCAGAATATTGAGCTCTACACCGGATTAAGCACTCAAGACAACCTCATGGCCGCCCGGCATGTGTTGATGAAGCAAAATTTCGCCACCGGTGCCCTATATTTTGGCTGGGCACTTCAGGAAGAAATCAAGCATCGTCAGACTGTCGAGGAGATTATCGACTTCTTGGAAATGGCACCGATGAGAAAGAGGGTGGTTGGCGTTCTACCTTACGGCATGAGAAAAAGGGTTGAGTTGGGTAGAGCATTAGCGCTTGAGCCGAAAATACTGCTGCTTGACGAGCCGATGGCAGGCATGAATCTGGAAGAGAAGGAGGACATCGCCCGCTTCATCCTTGACATATTCGAAGGTCAGGGAGCCACCTATCCTGATACACCCGTTCTGCGAGATGGGATTCGCAGCATCATCTTAGTCGAACATGATATGGGCGTGGTGATGGACATTGCCGACAGGATTATCGTCCTGGATTTTGGGCGCAAGATTGCCGAGGGCACCCCTAAAGAGATCGGCACAAATCCCGAGGTCATAAGGGCTTACCTGGGCAAGGAAAAATAAGGGTCTTGAATAATGTTGCAGGTAAACAATATTGAAGTTGTGTATATGAATGTTATTCAGGTGTTGCGAGGTGTGTCACTGGAGGTTGGTGACGGCAGGATCATCGCCCTGCTTGGGGCGAATGGTGCGGGCAAGACCACAACACTGAAAGCCGTCTCAGGGATGTTAAGGACGGAAGAGGGAGAGGTGAGCGGCGGCAGCATTGATTTTGACGGCAAGAGAATAGATCGGTATGGCCCAGAAGAGATTGCTACCCTGGGCATTAGCCAAGCTATGGAAGGTCGAAGGGTTCTCGGCCACCTCAGTGTTGAAGAAAATCTACTCATAGGCGCTTACCATCGCAAAGGCCGGGTTGAAGTTAAGAAGGATGTCGAAATAGTTCTTGACTGGTTTCCAAAGATTAAACAACTCCGCCGTCAGATGAGCGGCTATCTGTCTGGCGGGGAACAGCAAATGTTAGTGATAGGGCGGGCACTCATGGCACGTCCGAAACTGATGCTTTTGGATGAGCCCTCACTGGGGCTTGCCCCTTTGTTAGTGGAAGAAATATATGAAATTATTAAAAGAATTAATGCCGAGCAAAGGATGGCGATACTATTGGTAGAGCAAAATGCCAGAGCTGCCTTGGGTATTGCAGATTATGGTTATGTCATGGAGAATGGTAGGGTAGTTCTGGAAGGTCCGGCCGAGAAAATGAAGGATAATAAGAATATTCAGGAGTTCTATATGGGGCTCTCAACCGCTGGTTCCAAAAAGAGCTATAGGGACGTCAAACACTATCGGCAAAAAAAGAGATGGCTTGCCTGATAGAAATAAAAGGGCATAGGAGATGACTACCGGCACAACGTCAGTATACAGCGAAAAGGGTGATACGTGGCCAAAGATACTGAAATATAACTATGAAAAATACAGCGATAACCATAAAGCCATGCGATACAAATTCTTCGGCATATGGCAACCTTATACCTGGAAAGACTACTATCTAAATGTCAAACATCTGGCGCTTGGCCTGCTATCCATCGGGTTTGAACCTGGAGACAAGGTCTTGATTATCGGGGATAATGCCCCCCAATGGTACTATGCTGAGCTTGCTGCCCAGGCAAACCATGGGGTTTCAGTGGGGGCGTATTCAGATCTAACCCCGCAAGAGATTAAATACATTGCAGAAAATTGCGAGGCACGATTTGCTGTGGTTGAAGATCAAGAGCAGATCGATAAGTTCCTCCAAATCAAGGACGAACTGCCCCTCCTCAAAAGGGCCATTTACTGGAACTATAAGGGGTTAGCCCATTACAACGACCCTCTTTTGCTGGGATACAGGGAGATTCTCAGGTTAGGGGAAAAACATGAGCAGGAACACGATGGGCTCTTTGAACAGAATGTGGATACCGGGAAAGGGGATGATGTCTGTGCCATCGTTTACACATCGGGAACCACCGGAGTTGCACCCAATGGAGCTGTCCACACCTATCGAACGATGAGGGCAGGCGCTGACCATCACCTGCAGCTTGATCCCTGGTATGAGAACGATAATGTCGTCCCTTACCTTCCCCCCGCCTGGATGACTGAACAATGGCTTGAAATCGGCTGCCACCTGTTATCGGGAAGCATCTTGAATTTTGCAGAATCGTCAGAAACCCAACGGCGGGATACAAAGGAAATACAACCCAATATTGTATCCTACAGCGCTCGGTTATGGCAGAATCAGGCATCTGATCTTCAGGCGCGGATTCATAGCACTAGTGCGATAAAGAAGTTTGCCTACCGTATGCTCATGCCGATTGGCCATAAGATGGCTGAGCTACGATATAGAAAGCAAAAGCCAACTTTGCGATTGAAGATGCTCTGTCTTTTTTCCGATCTGTCCCTGTTTAGACCTCTCAGGAACAGCCTCGGTTTGTCAAATGCCAGAATCTGTTATACCACCGGGACTATGCTCAGCCCAGATGCCTTTCGGTTCTATCATGCCCTCAATCTTCCTCTCAAAAGCCTGTATGGAACAACCGAGGGGGGAGCTCTCACCGGCGCAAGGAATGATGATATCAGGTTGGAGACGGTCGGTCCCGCTCACAAGGGAACGGAGGTAAAAGTAACTGAAGATGGCGAGCTCCTTTATCGAGGACCCGGCATTTTTCTTGGTTACTATAAGGACCCGGCTAAAACTGCCGGGGTGCTTAAAGACGGGTGGTTTTATAGTGGAGACAGCGGTTTTATTAGGGAAGATGGCGACATTGTATTTGTTGATAGAGCCAAGGATCTTATAAAGCTGGCCGATGGCAATCAACTGGCCCCCCAATTCATTGAAAGTCAGTTGATGTTCAATCCCTTTATCAAGGATGCCTGGGTAGTGGCTGGCAAAGAAGGGGCTTATGCCTCTGTCATCATAGTCATTAACTATAATAATGTCGGCTGGTGGGCCGGACAAAAGAGATTATCTTATTCAACCTTCGCCGAACTTTCCCAGAAGCCGGAGGTTCTTGATCTGTTAAAGCAATATATCGACGGAATAAACAGCACGTTGCCCGCTGGTTCAAAGGTTAGGAAATATGTCAATCTGCATAAGGAATTCGATCCTAATGAAGGCGAGGTAACCAGAAACAGGAAGCTGAGAAGAACATTTTTGGAAGAGCGCTACCGCGAGCTTATCGATGCGATCTATAGCGATAGGAACGAGGTTCCGATAGAAGCCCAGGTCGGATACCAGGATGGGCAGATGGGAACAATAAAGACCACGATTAACATCAAGTCTGTTGAGGGGGATGCCTGATGGCCTTCTTTATCCAACTAGTAGTAACGGGCCTTGCCCAAGGCATGGTCTATGCCCTGATCGCAATCGGGTTTGTGATCATTCTTAAATGTTCTGAGGTGTTTAACATTGCTCAGGGACACTTTGTTCTGATCGGTGGATACCTGGGCTATACCTTTTTGGTGCCCTTCGGCCTGCCCATATGGGTCGCCCTCGGAATGGCGATAGCCACAGCAATCGTCATGGGCTTAATTATAGAGCGCCTTATCCTCCGCCCTCTATTGGGTGAGCCGGTCCTGGCCGTCATCATGGCGACCATAGCCCTTGCCACCATACTGGGAGGGCTGGCAACCCTGCTGTGGGGCGGCGAATACAAGCCGTATCATGGATTACTGCCGATTATATCTCTGAAGATAGGTGCCGTATCCTTACCCTCGGAATCTTTGATTGGGCTCATCGTATCTGTTATCTGTGTGGCGCTCCTTATGCTTCTCTTTCATTATACCAAGATCGGGCTGGCCATGAGGGCTACTGCCGAGGATCTACAAGTAGTTCAGAGTCTCGGCATCAGGGCAACTACCGTCTACGCCGTCTCATGGGTCATTGCTTGTGTCGTCGGGGTCATCGGCGGCATCCTGTTGGGAGGCGTATCCGGCGCGCACATTGAGCTCGCCAATATCGGCATCAAGGCATTCGCCGTTGTGCTGCTGGGAGGGGTAAACTCCATCGGCGGGGCCATTGTAGCCGGAATCATACTGGGAATGCTGGAAAACGTCGCTGCCGGGTACCTGGACCCTCTCCTGCCTGGCGGGGGCTTGGCCCAGGTATTCCCCTTTATTGTTATGATCATCGTGCTTGTCTTCAGGCCTTATGGGCTCTTTGGTCTGGCCAGGATAGAAAGGATTTAATCGATGGGTTCATCTTCTGGGGTCTTCCACGAAAATTATGCGCAGGACATGGCTATCTTTCCCACAAAGCTGCACTGGGGATTCCTATTGGCCTTCCTCATCATTCTCTTCGCTTGCCCATTCTTTTCCAGCGATCGGATACTGACCTTACTGACCATGATGGGTATTGCCGTTATCAGCGTCCACGGGCTCAATATTCTCACCGGATTTTGCAATCAAATCTCCATCGGGCATGCGGGCTTTATGGCAGTCGGCGGGTATACCTCGGCTGTTTTGTGCGCCAAGCTTGGCCTGCCGTTTTGGGCGGCCCTCCCCTGCGGCGCCCTAGCCGCGGGGATAGTAGGCTTGTTCTTTGGCCTCCCGTCTTTAAAGATCAAGGGCTTCTACCTCATTATGGCGACCATCGCCGCGCATTTTATCATCATCTGGACCATCATCCAACTCCGCAGCATTACCGGTGGGCCTGATGGCTTAAGCCTGCCCAGGCCTGTGATAGGGGGTATCGCGCTGAGTTCCAAGACCAACTATTTCTACCTGGTGATGATACTTACCTGTTTGGCTACCCTCTTGGCCAAAAACATCGTGCGGACCAGGGCAGGCAGGGCCTTCATCGCCATCCGTGATAACGACCTGGCGGCTGAGGTCATGGGGATCAGTTTGTGGAGTTACAAGCTGCAGGCATTCTTTATCGGGTGCGTCTATGCCGGTGTGGCCGGAGCACTACTCATTCACTACTTTAGTTTCGCCAGTACGGATCAGTTTCCCTTTATGGATTCGGTCTGGTATCTGGGGATGTTGATCGTGGGGGGTATGGGCAGTACGACAGGGGCTATTTTTGGTGCCGTTGCCCTCAGACTGCTGGATGAGGTGGTTACCATGGCGGGCCCCGTTCTATCCGCAGCCGTTGCTCCCCAGGCAGCCGCCTCGCTGGCCCTCATCTCCCACGGATTGATAATCATCATCTTCCTCATTTTTGAACCTCGGGGTCTTTATCACCGATGGGAGATGATTAAAACCTACTTTAAGCTTTGGCCTTTCTCACATCAAGAATGAGAGTGAAAGGGGGTGATTAAATTCAACAAGATGTCTGACTCCTGGTGTAAACTAAATCATAAACCTAAACCAAAAAGGAGGAGAAAAATGGCTAAAATGAGATGGATGTTGGCAGCTGGCGCGATTATGGTAATGGTGGCAACATCATTATTACCTGTGAGCGCCCATGCCGAGAAAGTACTCTATATCGGTGGCACCCAATCGCTCACCGGGCCCTTTGCCGAGGATTCGGCAGCAGTGCTGCTGGCCATTCAGGACTATGCCGAATATGTCAATAAGACCAAAAAGCTGGCTCCGTGGCGCGAAGAGAAATGGCCCGCCGATATAACTCTGGAGGTGATGTGGCGGGATGATGAGCTCAAACCGTCCAAGGCGATGCCCATCTACGAAGAGCTCAAGGCCAAGGGGATGCTGGTTGCCAGGATATCGGGCTCGCCCATAGCGCTGGCGCTTAAAGACAGAATGTTTGAAGACCACATGGGGGCCACGAGCATGGCCACCGGAGCTTACTACCTGTCGCCGCCTCAAAGCTGCTTTACCTATTACCCTATTTATACCGATGCCTGTGCCGCCATCGCCGACTGGGTGAAAGAGAACTGGAAGGAAACAAGGAAACCCCGGGTTGCCTACCTGACCGCAGACAATGCCATGGGGAGGTCGATTGAGATCCCTGAGATGAAGGCCTATCTCGAGAAGATCGGCTATGAGTTTGTGGGCACCCAGTATGTGCCCCTCGTGGCTACTTCGCCGCCGACCACCCAGCTTACCTGGCTAAAACGAAAGGGTGTTGATCTTGCCCTGGGCGTTATGATCAACGCCGGCGCACAACCCACGGTAAAGGAGATGGTCAGGCTGGGCATGGGCCCCCATCTGGACTATAAGATGTTCTTTGGCACTGCCTCGCCAGGTCACGCTGCTTTACTCGCTCCGGCCATGGGTGAGCTGGGAGACGGGTATCTCTGCGCCGGTAGCTTCCCCCCCATGGATGACCTCTCCGTGACGGGGGTAAAGTTTATGCACGAAATGCAGGAGATGGCTCACCCCGGTAAATATAATGGCAATATCATGTATGCTGGCGGTTTCCTGGAGGGCACGATCCAGGTTGAGGCGTTGCGGCTGGCCATGCAAAAGGTGCCCTTTGAAAAGCTCACGCGGAAAGCCGTGCTGGAGCAGGGCTTTTACCGGATAAAAAACCTTCCCACCGGCGACGTCAGCAGCACACCGATAACCTATGCTAAGGGCGATATCGAGGCTGTTGATGAGGTGCGTGTCGACCAGGTGCAGAAGGGTAAGGTGGTAAAAGTGGGTAGCTACCCATTGCGCCACATCTATACAAAAAAATAGGCATACCTAGTATTTCCGGGGGCGCTATGCATAGCGCCCCCGGAATCTTCTGTCGCCTCTTAGGAGGATGAAAGTATTTATACCGGTCTCAACGTCACGAGACATCTTTTGCTTCCTTGGGTGGATTACTAACAACATCATGACAGGAAATAGCCAAATGAAAAAAATACATGAACTTCACGTCCCGGTTACCATCCAAGCAGTAGATCGAGTTGAGATCATCACCCTTATGGACAATTATGTCGATGTTCTGCTCGGGAATACCGATGTGGTCACTCGCCCTGTCTTGCGAAAGGGAGACGAAATTCCAAGAGAGACGGTCATTGCAGAACATGGGCTATCTATGCTCGTTAGAACTTTTCAGAAAGAAGAGTCCCACAGCATCCTTTTCGATACCGGTCATAATAAAACAAGCGTTCAATTCAACCTAAAACAGTTGGGGATTGACATCAGCGCTGTTGAAGCTATTGTGTTGAGTCACGCACACATGGATCATACGGGTGGTCTTTATCCCATCCTTGAAGAACTTTCCTGGTCGGTACCCCTCGTGGTGCACCCTGAGGTCTTTATTTCCCCACGTTTTTTGAAATGGCCTGACGGAAGGATGGAACGCTTCCCGAATACCTTGGTCAGGGAAGATCTGATGGATCGAGGGGCCACAATCTTGGAATCCCAAGTGCCTGTACCTTTGGCAAACGGCACTATTCTGGTGACCGGCGAGATAGAACGGAAAACGACTTTTGAGAAAGGATTTCCTATTGCGAGGATGATGCAAGATGGTGAATTGGTTTTCGACCCGATCCGTGACGATCAGGCTCTTGTTGTCTGCCTCAAAGGGAAGGGATTGGTGGTAATATCGGGGTGTGCTCATTCAGGGATTGTCAATACGGTGCTCTATTCGAGGAAGATCACCGGCATTGAAACCGTTTACGCGATCCTCGGCGGGTTTCATCTTACCGGCCCGTTTTTTGAGCCAATCATCGAGGACACCGTGGCAGCTCTCATGGAAATTGGCCCAAAGGTGCTTGTCCCCATGCACTGCACAGGATGGAAGGCAATGAATCGCTTCTATGAGGCCTTTCCCGATGTCTTTATCCTTAACAGTGTAGGTTCAAAATTCGTGTTGTCATAGGGGCAATAGCTTATGGGAAGCTTTTAATATCTGTTTCTACCGCTCCCAGCAGTGAGATAGACTATTACTCTATCGAATATATTCGCATCAAAAGATTCCCTCATGCGAAATGGGGGGGGGTTAATCGCAAAAAACAAAGACTGATATCTTAAGCAACCAGCAACCCACCATACGTGATGACAGAGAGGAGACAGCGATGAATTATGATGACCTTCTCGAACTTGTCAAAACCAGGAGAAGCTTCCGCAGGTTTAAACCCGATCCGGTTCCCAAAGACATTCTGGAGAAGGTGCTTGAAGCGGGCCGACATCCGCCTTCTGCCGGGAACTCGCAGCCATGGGAGTTTGTAGTTGTTCAAGATCCTGCCACAAAAAAGAGTATAACAAAGAGCATTTCATCAGGATATAAAAAATTACGAGAAGCCGACCCGACTATGTATTGGGCGGTAGCGGTTCAACCTCATCTATCTAGTGCCCCGGCCCTTATCATAGTGTGCGGCGACCGAAGGCTGGAAGCTACATACCCTGCTCATCTCGGAGGAGAAATCCTCTTACGCCAGAGCTTGGCTATCTCTATTTATACGATTCAACTCGCTGCAGCGAGCTTCGGCCTAGCCACGGCCTGGGGTACCATGCAGACCGAGTCGCGGGAAAAACAGATCAGGCAACTGTTAGGGATTCCTGATGTCTATACAGTGGATCATATCATACCCCTGGGTTACCCTGATGAGGAAAAGGAAAAAGCTGATGCGGCACTTCGCCCGGTACGGGAGAGGGCTTCCTTTCGGAGAGAGCTGGACGAAATAGTTCACTATGAACGGTATAATATGGAAAAATTCAGATCAGATGAAAAGGTCAACGAGTTCATCTGGAGCAAAACGGTAACCAGGATTCCCGTATGAAATAGTGGTTTTTACCATTTCGAAGCCCGGTCAGTCTTCACGTTAGACAAAGGAGGTAAATATGACTCTCACTGAAAAAGACCTAGCTATCTTGGCGAGATTTGAATTCGATAAACAACCCGTAGGGGTTAAATACGTCGTCAAAAGGCCGGATATGATTGAGAGGCTTACCGAAAACATGGCCTTATGCGAGATGCTCAAAAAGGCACAGGAAGGGAACGTCTTTTATGCTGACAAAGAAAACCACACCTGTGGTGCAGGGACATATGTATTGGGGGAGACAGAAGCTCCGGAACCTTTCATAAGCGGACAATTTGGAGCCGGGCTACAAATCTACGATGAGCCTCGTTCTGCAAGCAGGCCATATTATTATATCCCCCGGATAAAGGAAAATGCAGCTCACTATGTTGTTTTTTCTCCGTTGGATAAGATTTCTTTCGACCCTGATATTTTGATTATCCTAGCAAAAAGCAGCCAATCAGAAATTATTCTTCGCGCCATGAGCTATAGAACCGGCAAAATGTGGTCAAGCAAGATGACAGCCGCAATCGGATGCGCATGGCTTTACGTGTACCCTTATTTGACTGGGGAAATAAACTATACTACTTGTGGTTTTGGCCATGGCATGAAGCGGAGAAACCTGTTTCCGGAAGGCCATCAACTCATCTCTATCCCTTTTGATTGGCTGCCTTCCATCCTGCAAAACCTGCGGGAGATGCCCTGGGTTCTTCCAGCATATAAACCGGACGGGCTGGAATTTGTCAAAAATGTGCTTATTGACCTGGGCATAGTCCCGCCCCAGTAATAGAAGGCCATATCAAAGGTGCCATCTCTAACGAAGCTTTACAAGATCCTCTTGCACCTTTCTCATACAGTGATAAAGGTTTATTTCCAGAGAGGGGAACGCCTTGGCTTAAGGAAAAAATGGATTGAATAGAAAATATCCTTCTCAATATTTCCCTAACACATGACGGGCAACAATGATCTTTTCGATCCCTTTGGTTCCTTCGTAGATCTCAACGATCTTGGAATCCCGATAAAAACGTTCTATATTGTAATCTCCAATATCCCCGTATCCACCGTGAAGTTGGAGGGCCTCCTCAGCAACCTTCGCCGCCGTAAGCTTCAGGGATGAAGACCCCGAAAAAACCAAGCTCACAGGCCTTTTGCCAGAGATGCTTTGGAGATTTTTCCTCCCTATCACACTCCTGAGCTATATCAGGAAATAGCTTTTCTGCAAATTCTCTCGCTGCCGTAATGATATCCTTCTGTTCCGCAGTCAGATCGAAATTCATGAATATGCCTCCCTCAGTTGCTCTTTTAAAAAATGTTTTGTCGCCTCAATCTTGAGGCATCCATGCCGAGGGGTTTTGACTGACAGTCTTCCTCGATCCCATCAAGATCCGGGATTGTTTTGATATTGATAAGGGCTCTATGAAAGATTTATTTTCTGTGCATTTGTTATCCTATTTATTGGGACTATGACGTTACCTTGTTGACAGTACTAATATTTTGCCTTACAAGTAAGGCAATTTTGACCATGCGCGGAAATAAAAAAGGAGGCGCCCATGAAGGCCCTTGAAAAGCTTACTGCACATCTAAAGACCCGGCTCACCGATGTAAGAAAGGCAAAGGAGCAGGGACAGAAGGTCATAGGGTATCCTGCAGGGGGCTTTTTCCCTGAAGAGCTTGCCCTGGCCTGTGACGCCCTACCCATATCTTTTATCCAGGCAGGAGACAATAAGGCGTTAAAGGATGCCGGGGCGTATCTGTGCAGGTGGTTCGACCCCTTCTGGCGCAGCCAGATAGGATACCTCACCTCTGGAAAAGATCCATACTATATGATCGCCGATCTTATCGTCGTACCCATCACCGACAATCACATCCGGGCCTTTTCAAATACCGTGGGCTACTATACCCCTGAGAGAGCATCGTTTGTCTTTGGGGTCCCCCATGTCAAGGACAACCTGGGTCTTGAGTATTATCTGCAAGGAATAAAACGATTGAAGACAAAGATCGAGGAGTTTACCGGGGTGGAGATCACCGAAACCAGGCTCAAGCAAGCAATCGAGTTGTGCAACCGGGAGAGGGAGCTTTTCAGAGAGATAAGCCTCATGCGGAAATCCGATCATGTCGTTGTTGACAGCAAGGACTTTGTTGCCCTGCATCACGGCTCCTTTCTCGCTGATAAAACAGTCATGGTCGAGATCCTTGAATCCTTTCTCAAAGAGCTCAAAGAGACTCCTCCCCTGCCTAAAGACGGCCCTAGGATCCTTCTTACCGGCTCCACCCTAGCCCGGGGAGACTCGAAGGTACCAGACATCATAGATTCTGCCGGAGGGGTGATCGTCATGGAGGAGTTTGCCGAGGGTATCCGCCCGTACTGGAACAAGGTAACAGTTAACGGCGATCTTATGGCCGAGCTGGCTCAATCCTATTTTATGGATCGGGTGTGCCCCGGCTGGTTCAGGCCCGGCACCGGGCGACTTGATTTCCTGATACAACTGGCCAAGGACTATAAGGCGGCAGCAGTAGTCTGGTACCAGCTGATGTACCGGGAATCCTACAAGGTTGAGTCCTATTTCTTCCCTGATAGACTAAAGAAGGAGACCGGGCTTCCTCTGCTTATTGTAGAGTCCGAATACGATGCCATGGAGACCGGCCCTCTCACAACACGCATCGAGACCTTTATCGAGACCATAAGGAGGTGAGAGCCATGGCTGAGTACTATGATAAGCTTCTTAGACTGTGCGGGTTTGAAGACAACGAGATCAACGAGGAGAGGCCCAGGATCGAGAAGGCCTTTGAGAGACTGGGCATCGGTCCTGAGGATATGGAGAGTTCCGAGGAGTGGGTCAGGCACAACCATGATGTCACCCTGCAAGGGGTGAGGAAGCTCTTGGGGGCATGGCTCAAAGAGCTGATCGATGTGGTGCTGGCCAAGGATGAGGGAAAAAAGGTCGTCTACTTCGGGTTTCCCGCTATACTCGGCCCAGGCCTGATACTCAGTGCCTCTTCCGAGGATGTCCTGGTCACTGCCCCTGATATGGTCCTCGATCATACCATGGGGCAGATCTTCAACAAGCTTACCCCCATACTTGAGGCGGGCGAGGCCAATGGTCTTCCCCCGGGGCATGCCCTGTGCTCCTTATGGCAGGCTAAAATCGGCGGTATCGCTAAGGGGATGATTCCTGTCCCGGATTTTGCTTTAGCCTCCAGTTACTATTGCGACATGGGCTCCAAGGCCGATGACCTGGTTACCGCCCTCTATGGGGTCCCTGTGGCCTATATTGACGGGGTTATGGATTCCCATTGGGGGGAATACCCTAACTATCTGCCGGAACGGGTTCACTATCTGGGGGCCCAGATAAACCAAGCCCTGAAGATGGCCGAAGAAGTTCTGGATATTGAAATAGTTCCCGATGCCTGGGAAAAGGCCCAGAAAGATAGCCGTCCGTTTCGAGATAAATTGGTAAGGCTGGTAGAACTTATGAAAGCTGATCCGGTCCCGGTGAGCATAACTGAACTTGAGCCAATGGAAACGTTTTCTTCCTCTTCGACAGGCCGGGGCATCCAGGAGGGAATCAAGGCTATGGACATCCTGATTCGTGAGATGGAAATACGAGTAAGAGAGGGTATAGGAGTGTCGGAAAAAGGCGCCCCGAGGGTTATGCTACGAGCAGGGCACACCTCTGATCCCAGGATAACACGTTTGGCGGAAGAAGCGGGGCTTGCTGTCCCGCTGACATTTATATTGGGCAGTTGGGGGGGTGTCAGGGTTAAACCCAAGGGGAACTATAATACGCCTG
>Ga0307434_1000622_pt1 | contig 22313 bp, 22 predicted proteins | sample SalMarWE160220MG_FD_202156 | JGI IMG/M metagenome (GOLD analysis project Ga0307434, IMG submission 202156) | Salt marsh sediment microbial communities from the Plum Island Ecosystem LTER, Massachusetts, United States - WE1603-220 | ecosystem: Environmental > Aquatic > Marine > Intertidal zone >... | reverse complement strand
ATGTTTCCATGCTTGCTCACGGTGTAGACCTTGTATGCCGGCACATCCGGGCCCTTGTGGCACTCAGCGCAGGTATAGGGTTTTCTGGCCGTCTCGATTGCGAACTGGTGTCTGGTATGGCAGGCCGTACATGATCCCTTGCTTGTATCCGGGTTGATCCGGCCAACGCCCTGGTTGGGCCATCCCTCTAAGATAGGAAGCTCCATCTCCCCAAAATCCGTCTCCTTTGTCCGGAATCCCCTCACCGCCACCTGTGTGCCGTGGCAATAATTGCAGGAATCGGCACTGGTCTCAGGATCGGGTTCCTTTATCACCGTCTTCATATCCTCAAAGGTCTGCACCCCATTGGCGGCAATCATCAGGTTGTGGTACACGGGATTATTGTTGAGATTAGCGTAGGCGTGCGACATCAGGTTCCCGGTATACTGTTCCGCCTCCAGGGCGTGGCAGGCTGCGCAGTCCCTGGGCGTTACAACCGTATGGACGCGGAAATCCTCGTGATCAAAGGAATCCTCGTGGGTATCCGGACTTAGGGTGTGGCACTCGGCACAGCCTACCACAACATTGGCGAGGTCCCCGGGCGCCGTCTCTACTGAAATCCTTCTCTCAAGCTCGGCTTTCTTGAGCGCCTGGGCCGGCGTCACCTTGCTCATCCGGCTTCTTTCCCAATCAGCCACTATCCCGGGATGAATCGTTCTATGGCACTCGAGACAGGCCTCGGTTCCCCCGCTGAGAGGAACATCTCCCCCCAGTACTGAAGGCGCCCAGATGAGCACTGCAACCATGGATACCAGCGTCTTTCTCACGGCATACCCCTTTGATTTCTCTGAGTACCCCTCCGTGATCTTACTGAGTTACAGCTATCCGATTTTTTCATTTCCCCCTTTTCTCTTCCTCTTCCACCTCACTCCATATCGAATTCCTTGATATCGAACCAGTAACCCGTCCTGCTCAGGTAGTCTATCTCCGCCTGGACAATGGCGAGGTGCCCCTCCTCTATCTCCACAAACCGGGCGAATATCTTCTGCCCTTCATCGGATAGCTCGCTCGCCATCCTCCTGTAGAAATCGGTGGTATCATGCTCCACCTTCAGGGCCTTGCCCAGCATCTGGAGTTCACTTCCCTTATCCTTGGTCGTCATTCGGGTCTCAAGCCTGCCGACACCCTTCCTTATCATCTGCTCAGAGGGGAGAGCGGTGTCGAGCTCTTCCGCTGTAATTGCTCCCGTTCTCCGGAGCTCATCGAGCCTGTTCTCAAGGTAGTTCAGGTGCTTCAGCTCCTCGTCGGCCAGCACCCCGAAGGTGCGCTTTCCCAGGGGATCGGTGCTCTTCTCCATTGCGTCGCGATAGAGCTTGCTCACCTGTGTCTCGAACTCTATCGCCGTTGTGATCGCTTCTTCAAGATTCACAAAATTATCCTCCACAGGGATACGTCAGTTCGTCAGATTATCCGCATGAGCCCAGAGAATATGGGTTCATGGTTAGAGGCTTATGGCAATCACAGACGATGGTTCTGCCAGTCATGGTTCTTTCTTTCGCACGGAGTAAGGGAGAATTGGATGATTGGAGCATTGGAAACTGTGTTCGTGAAGACTTTTCCTGTCTTTCAAAGCCCTTCCTGCTATTTGATACCATTACTCCATTACTCCATTACTCCAATAATCACATGATCTCAAAGAACACATTCGGCCACCTTCCAGGGGGCTCCAAACAAAGCCAAGTCTCTGGGCGTGGATTCTTTACTCTATACCGTAGCTGGACAACTATGCCTTCCACAAGCCGTGGATATTGCAGTGCTCCCGGGCCGTGACCTTCTCGGCATCGATATTGAATTCGGCTTGCGGTGCATCTCCGGGCTTGAGGAATTGGCGGTATGCCTTTCCGTCAGCAATAACCTCGATCCACTCGATAAAGTGCTTCTCCTCCATCGGGTGAGGATCGCTTCCCACCTTTACCCTGAATCCGCCCGGGATCTTCTCGATCACGGGTACGTGTTTTTCCTTGGCTGCATCAATAGCTCCTTCAACGAGAAGCTTCATCGGCTGCCCGCAGCACACGAGCTCCCCCTGGCCCTCGTGGAGCACCTCAACGATGTTCCCGCACACCTCACACTTGTAAACCTGCAATCTCTCCGTCATGTCAAGCCTCCATGTTATGGGTTATATAGGCAATCGCCTAAGATTGATGGACTCGTAAAAGGTCGAAAACCCCTTCTCTCTTTCCTGCCCGGCCAGGAATGGGAGAGCGTTGGGGAGGGGAAAGAGAATTTTTTCACTAGGTTATCAAGATTGAGACAAGATGAACAAAGACGTTCCTGTCGATCTTTTGGTACCTGTTTTTTCGACTACAAGAGGCTCTTTTCGCTCAGCTCCACCGCTTTATCCATTTCAGCCTTGAGCTCGGGGGGTAGTCCCTCTATGTCCACGTGTAAAAATCCCCTCACGATGGTGGCAGTAGCCTCTTCCTCGTTCAAACCGCGGGCCATGAGATACTCTACCTCTTCCTGAGCTATCTTTCCCACCGCCGCCTCATGGGAAAGGTCCACATCCTTCTTGTGTCCTTCCAGTTCAGGAACAGCGTGGATTATCCCTTCATCGTTCAAGATTAGTCCTTTACACTCAAGATGGGCCTTTATTTCCGGTACCAATCCGCTGATATGCCCCCTGGCAATGATCTTCCCTCCGGTGGTAATCGCCCGCGATATAATCTCCGCCCGGGTACCCTTAGCCTCCAGCAAGACCCGAGAACCCACGTCCATCTCAGAGCCCGGGGCAGCCACCAGGATTGAATTGAACCGGGCAGTGGCTCCTTCACCTATCAGACGGGCCATCGGATACATCTGCAAGGTGCCCACCGGATGCATGCACACATAATTGGAGAGGAAAAGGCCGCCTTCTTCTACAATGGTTACGCTGCGGGGACGCACTGCCATCTTCTCTGCCCAGTTATGGATCATGGTGAAGGTGAGCTTGGCGCCTTTCTTTATGTAAAACTCCGAAACCCCCACATGGAGCCCCTTTGTCACATGCGGACCAGTGGCGCAGCCGGTGATAATATGGAGCTCTGATCCTTCCTCGGCAATGACGATATTGTGCACATCCTGGGCCAGATTATCCTCTTCTAAGTAAAGACAGGCCTGAAGGGGGTACATAGACTTGGCCCCTGGCAAGGCTCTGATGAAATACCCATGCTCCTGATGGAGCTCGGCCCTGGCGGTATATTTGTCCATATTCACCGGTACGGCCTTCCACCAGTATTCTTGGAGCCAATCGTATCGTTCCAGGGCCTCTTCGATATCCATGATCTCCATCCCCTCCTGGGTGGAGCGGCTATGCACCACGGAGAGGTCCTTCTGCACAAAGGTGCCGGACCTGTTTTTTGCCGCCAAATCCACCCCTGCCATAAGCATCTGATTTCGATCAACCTGAGAGAACGCGGAGAGATCATCCTGATAGGGGTGTTCCTTTGTCTCTGGGGAATAGGACTCCAGCTCAATATCCGTACCATAGGCAGCTGCCTTCTCAGCCGCCTCTTTTGCCAGTTCTCTCTTCTCATCCCTCTTCCCTGCCATGTACACACTCCTTCTTATCTGTATTGTTGCTTCAATAACTTCTCGGTAGCTGAATCGCCCCTTTGCTTCGAAGTCATCCCCGAACGAAACGTTCCATGGAACGTAGAGATGCCCCTATCATAACTCGCTTCTCAGGGGATCCTGCAGCAATTCACGCACTCATCGTAGCCCTGTTCCTTGATCGTCTCCAAGATCTCCCGGGGGTTACCGCTGCAAGCCAATACCCCTTCCATGAGCACATGTCCTCTATCGGCATCAAGATAATCGAGGATGTAGCCCGTGTGGGTGATGATGAGGCCTGATTTCTCCCGTTCCCTCTTGAGCTCCTTCAAGGTTTTCCCCTCGTCTGGCTTGATCTCTCTCTGGAGCAATTCCTTGATAACCCTTCCGATTAAGGCGATATTTTCCAGATCGACCCCGGACTCCGGCTCATCCAGGAGTAAAAAGTCCGGATTCTGAGCCATGAGCTGCAAGAGCTCTGAGCGCTTGATCTCTCCTCCTGAGAAACCGTGGTTGAGGTCCCGGTCAAGGAACTCCTCGAAATCCAGGTCCTGTGCCATGGATTTGATCTCCTCCTCCCCCTTATGGAAGATCTCCAGCATCTGCCGTGTCTTGACCCCGCGTATGGTCGGCGGCCTCTGGAAGGAGAGCCCCATGCCCATCTTTGCCCTTTCATTAAGGGGCAGATTAGTTACATCCTGTCCTTTGAAGAATATCTTTCCACCGGTAACGCGATAGGCAGGGAAACCCATAACCGACATAAGCAGGGTGGTCTTTCCCGAGCCATTCGGCCCTAAGAGCACGTGGATTTCACCTTTGTCGATCTCGAGATCCACATGGTGGAGGATCTCCTTTCCCTGTATCTCCACCCTCAGATCATCGATCACCAGTAATTTTCCGTCTTGTTGATCCGATTTTCTCGCCATTTTTCTACCTATTTTCTGATAAGCGGTTCCAGGTTCAATGTTCTGCGTTCAAACCCCGGTTGAATAATCCTCGAGTTCAACCGCCCTGCCATTAGCCCCTGATTCCCTCTTACGGCATGCGAGCCGATAGGTATCATGTACAATCTTGCCGTCTACGGTCCCTGCTTTTCCGGGATGCCCGTGGCTTTCCATAATCCGGCAAACCTCCTCTATGATCCCATCCTTGGCGCCGGAGCTTTCAAGGATGTCCCTTACCGTGGGGAAATTCACCTTGTCCCGTGCCCCTCTTCTGTGCACTGTTCTGCCTCTCTCATCCATACCGATACCGTATAGGGTGGCGGCGGCGATTACGACCTTGGGATTGACATCTTCCTTTTCCATGAGCTCCTCTGCAAACCCTAACACCTCTAAGGCCTGATCTATGTTGTCCTGGTCATTCCCGTAAAACTCCTTCATGCCGGCGACAATGAGCTCCTTGAATTCCTCCTTGTCCATCACCCCTACGCACTGATCCGCGAATTGGCACCATCTGGCGCATCCCAGGTTGAGTTTTGGGTTGAGGAACATGTGGCCGCACTCCTTGCATCGGCGGCGGATATCGTCTTTAAAGAACTCAACCGGATTGCCGCATTTCGGGCATTCCACGGAGTAGATAGCATTCGGGCCCCAGAACTGGGTATCCTGCCCTGGACATTTGCTGATCATCGGCTCCCTTTCCTTTCGTCTCCTATCACCTTTTTCTTCCCGTGTTCATCGATCTCGATGATCTCACGTGGTGCCGTATGTCTTTGCCCACCAAAGTCCCACCAAATTTTTTAGTCTCGAATTATGTGACGCACCATGGTTAAAACCTCATCAGGATTAAAGGGCTTATTGATACAACCGTATGCGCCCGCCTCCATTGCCTCCTTAATAAATCCATCTCCCTTTTTCGAGGCTATCACTATAATATGGCACTGTGGGCATTGGGCTTTGATCTTCATGAACAGACCCTCTTTCCGTATCCCTCCTGTCTGTTTATCCAGAAAGATAATATCAAAGCCCTTATCCTCGAGAAATCCGTTTAGCTGGTAGCCATCCTCTATCGAGGTTACGCTATAGCCCCTCTTCTCCAACAATCCCTCGAGAATCTCCCGGTAGTTAGGGTTCTGATCAACGATAAGGATATTTCCAGCCATGTGGCTTCTCTCCTCTTTGCGTATGCACCATATAGTCAGATTACAAGGCAAGTTTAGTGCCATGGACATATTCCAAGGGACCGCTATGAGATAAAGGTTAAAAAAGACATAAAAATAAGCAACTTAAGGATATTCCTTACGTAGCTGAAGGAATCCCTGCATCCGGTTTTTCACCATATCACATCAGATGAGAGCGGTATATTGTCCAGAATTGGACTAAGAGAGGCGATAGAGGATAAAAATTGATTAATAAATTAAATAGGTTACAGTGTGGTTTAATTTTAGACTTATATGTATTACTTTAGACATGGCCCTTACTCTTTTTCCGGGATTACGATCCCGTGTTTTCTCACCTTCCCGTATAACGTGCTCCTCGTGATGCCCAGCTTCTTTGCGGCCCGGTACTTATTTCCCCCAACCTCCTTCAGGACCTTCAGGATAAGGTTTTTTTCAGTCTCCTTCAGGGATCTGGGCGGCTCCTCAGATCGAGGGATAGCCCACCGTAGATTTTGGGGGAGGTCGTTCTCGATTATCATCTCTCCTTTCGTGAGAATCACCGCATGCTCCACTACATTTTGGAGCTCCCTCACATTGCCGGGCCAGTTGTGGTTCAGAAAAATCTCCATGACCTCCTCTGAAAAGCCTCGAATAGCTTTCTTGCTGGAAGATGCATACGTGTCAAGAAAATGCTTCGCTAGAAGGGGAATATCATCTTCCCTCTCCCTGAGGGGTGGCACCATGATGGGAATCACATTAAGCCGATAGTAGAGGTCTTCCCTGAATCTACCGTCCATCATCTCCTTGTTCAGATCGCGGTTTGTGGCTGCGATAATCCTAACATCTACCTCGATGGTTTGCTCCCCCCCAACCCGCTCGAACTTCCTCTCCTGCAGCACCCTCAGCAGCAAGAGCTGGGTAGGAGTCGGGATCTCCCCTATCTCATCCAGGAAGATGGTACCCCGATCTGCAAGCTCGAATCGCCCTTTCTTCCTCCGTATTGCTCCCGTGAATGCACCCTTTTCATGACCAAAGAGCTCACTTTCAAGCAGGGTTTCAGCATAGGCAGAACAATTCGCAACCACAAAAGGCCTTCCCTTACGCGAGCTGAGCGTATGGATGGCACGCGCAATGAGCTCCTTACCCGTGCCGCTCTCCCCCTGGATGAGCACAGTGGAGTCGCTCTGGGAGACATCCCCTATCAGGTCATAGATGGCTTGCATCTTATGGTTCTTGCCTACTATGTTGCTCAGGCCGTATTTATCCTCAAGCTCCTTTTTGAGGGTATCAGTTCTTTCCTTCTCCTCCTTCAACTCCTCATACAGGGACTTAAGGCGCTCGTAGGCCTCCTGAAGCTCTGATGACTTTTGCCGGGTCTCCTCAAAAAGCCTCGCATTTTCGATGGCCACCCCTACCTGATGACCGATATTGGTGAGCAACATTAAATCTTGTTCCGAAAAGGGCCAGGAGCCCTCGCTCGTCAAATTCATGATCCCCACTACCTCGTCTTTTGATATCAAGGGCACCGATGCGTGGTATCGCGGCCTTTCCTCATTCGGAAGAGAGCTCATTAGCCTGGGGCACTCAACGATATTTTCAGCGATAAGGGCCTCCTTTTCCCGGATCACATGGAACCCGATACAATCCTCTAAGGGTTCCTTGGTCTCCTCCTCGAGGAATTTCTGCGGTAAGCCTATGTGGCTGGCTAGCTTCAATCTATTATCAGGGCCCTCCCGCAAGAATATCCACCCCTGCTTCAGGCCCATCATATCAAGGACGGCCCTGAGGGTATCTTCTAATACCCTGTCTAACTCAAGTGATTGGCTAATCGTATTGCCAATAACGTTCAACGAAAAAAGCTCCTTGTTGCGCCGATCGAGCGTCTCTTCAGCTCGCTTGCGATCAGCGAGATTCTTCAGACGACGGCTCATTATTGCCTTCGAGGGGTCAGGACCCAAAAACTCCGTGGGTGGCAGGTAGTAGAAATTATCAAAGACCTCGGTACCGATAACGGCAATGGGGTGTGTGGTCAGGACATCCAGGAGGATCTCCGAATCGAAGCGTCTTCTGTCATACTGGCAAATGGCCAGGCACTTGCTGCCGGGAAAAAATTCGTTCAGCTTGGCCTCGTACTCTATCAATCGCTCAGAGCCGGGGAAGCCCTGCAAGGCCCACGTCATCTCCCCGGTAACCCGGAGCGCTTGATAGCCCTCTGATAAGGCGAGTTCCGTTTGGCCGCGGAGAAGTTCAATCATCCCCTCAGGGTCAAAGACGCCCCCCTTCATATACGCATCTTTCACGCCCATAATGACGAGCTGCCCTTTCTCCAGGTAGGGCTCAACCTTAACCCCGCCGTCTCTCAGATACCCAATAACCGTCTCTGCCGTGCGGGCATCCACGATGTAAATCACCTTCTGATTGTGCTCCAACCCATTCCGCAAGAAAGGCGTTACCAGAGAGCGGTGTTCCTCCTCCGTTTCATAGATGCAGCAGAGGTGATCTCCCGGCTCAAGCTCCTCCAAGGTCCGCAACAGGTATCGAAACTCCATAGCTGACAGCAATCTCCTCTGAATGACAAGACATGTTTGTGCCTATGTACCATTATGGAAACAAAAATGCGAGATATTTCTGTACGAAAATTAAACAGTTTTCAGGACGGAGTCAAGAAATGGGGTACAAAAGCGGTGATAATTGAGGGCTCACTGCGAATGAAGCCCCTCATCAAACCGATGGGGTACTAATAGTATACATATGGCTAAGCTTCAAATTGTAAAATGAAAAATGCAAGGTGCAAAAGTGATGAGTTCGTAAAAAGTCTGAAATCTGCCTCTTTCGTCATTCCGGCGAAAGCCGGAATTCAGTAAATTCAATAGGTTCTGGATGCCGGATCCTTCATCCCGGACACCGATCCGGGACCGGCATGACGATTGGGAGACTTTTTACGAGTTTGCCAAAAGTCAAAAGTAATTTCTTACCATGGTTATAAGGGCAATCTTCTACTGTTCATTTTGCATTTTTCAGTTTGCATTTTGCATTGGAGGTCTTCAAAAACTTAAAACAAATGTCAATATTTTGAGCTATGAAGACGCCTCGTCATGAGTGCCTCTCATCTCCTTTGCGAGTGCCTTTATCTCCGTTAGGTCCTGATAGGGCTATCCTTTACATCCCTGTAATCATCGGGCAGTGGCCTTTGCTCGATCCTCCGGAGACATCCCGGCCAGACGTTCTACCTCCTTCATATCCAGGCCAAGGCCCTGTGCCACGCGGCGACCGTACTCAGGTTCTGCCTTGTAAAAGATGGCTGTCTGGCGAAGTTGGATGCGCTTCCGGGCATTGCACAGATGAGAAGTGATGTTGCCGATGAGATTATCCCGGTCTCCATCGGTCATCACCCGGCGATACAGCTCGCCGGTCTGAAAAAAGTCATCGTTGGGATGGGTATAGGGATGACGGTCCGCCATTCCTGATACCTCAAAGGGAGGCTCACCCGCATCGGGCTGCGGCTCCGGGCCGCCAAAGCTGTTGGGATAGTAGTTGGGGCTCCCCTTGCCGTTATCGCCGAAGGTCATAAAACCATCTCTCTGATAATAGTTGACCTTCGAGGCCTTGGGCCTGTTGATCGGAAGAAGGTGATAGTTGGGTCCCAGGCGGTGAATATGGGTATCATGATAGGCAAAGAGCCTCCCCTGGAGCATCTTGTCAGGCGATGCCGCTATTCCGGGAACGAAATTGGCAGGCGAAAAAGCGGCCTGCTCCACCTCGGCGAAGTAATTCTCCGGATTCCGATTGAGCACCATTCGACCGATGGTTATGGGAGGGAAATCCGCATGAAACCAGACCTTGGTGATATCAAAGGGATCAAAGCGGTAATCCTGCGCCTGTTCCGGGGTCATGATCTGAACCTCAACCCGCCAGGAGGGATTCTCACCACGCTCGATGGCCTCAGAGAGATCACGAGTCGCATGATCGGGGTCCTCTCCCTTCAGCTTGGTAGCCTCATCGCGGGTGAGGTTTTGAATACCCTGCTCTGTTTTGAAATGATACTGCACCCAGTAGTACTCGCCCTTGCCGTTGTACCATTTGAAGGTGTGGCTGCTGTATCCGTTCATGGTGCGGAAGGTTCGGGGAGTTCCTCGATCCGAGAATAGGACGGTTACCTGATGGATCGATTCCGGGGTGAGCGAGAGAAAATCCCAGAACATATCAGCGTCTTTGAGATTCGTGCCCGGATGCCTCTTCTGGGTGTGGATGAAATCAGAGAACTTAAGCGGATCCCGAATGAAGAAGACCGGCGTATTGTTTCCCACCATATCATAGTTGCCCTCTTCGGTGTAGAACTTGACGGCAAAGCCTCGAGGGTCTCGTTCCGCATCCGCCGAACCCTTCTCGCCGCCCACCGTGGAAAAGCGCGCGAAGACATCGGTGCGCTTTCCAACCTCAGAGAGGAACTTCGCCCTGGTGTACCTGGTGACATCGGCGGTAACCTCAAAGTAACCATGCGCGCCCGCTCCCTTTGCGTGCACAACCCGTTCCGGGATACGCTCTCGGTCAAAGTGGCCGAGTTTCTCCAGCAGGTGGGCATCCTGCAGTAATACAGGGCCACGGCTTCCTGCCGTCTTACTATGTTGATCATCATCGACCGGCGATCCAAAGCCGGTGGTATACACCTGTTTATCTTTTGCCATTTCAAAGCTCCTTTCTTTTCATGGTAATCTGGCCTTTCTTCATCACATTCATCTATGAACTGAAAAAGGTACTGAGATATCTTTTCTGCAGGGAATAGGGGTATTGAGAATCATCATGAAGTTGGACGAAGACGGTGCCCGCCTAACATACGTAGTTCCAGGTTCAAGGTTTGAGGGCATGTCAATGCGGAACCTTGAACGCTGAACCAATCAACCCCGTTTTCACCGCTAACCCTGATAGAGAGCATCGGTGTCATGTGCTTATAAGAGGGCGTATTTCAATAGATCTTCTGAACCTTTCCTGGCTTTAAGGTTGATGAACTCGTAAAAAGTCTCAAATCTGTCTCTTCAGTCATTCTGGCGAAAGCCAGAATCCAGTAAATTCAACGGGTTCTGGATGCCGGATCCAGTCCGGCATGACGAGTAGAGGACTTTTTACGAAACCATCAAGGTTGACCCCCTCGCTATTCAAAGAGATTCTGATCGATCTCTGTGGGCAGATCGCAGAGGACATCATAATCAAGCTCGGCTTCGCCATCATCGTAATCATGCTCAACGAACGATTGCTTGATCGATCTGTAGGGGCATTGGGAACAGTTCCATGAGTTCCACCAATCCTGGACCGCGTAATCCAGGCAGTTATCATAGTACGGACAGTAAATATTCCTCTCCCCTCTCGCCGGTATTGGATTACCTTTTGGTACCATACGTATCCTCCGAAGTCCTATCGGTTTCTTTGTGACGTCCTGCCATGAAATTCTCGGCGTCGATTGAATCGTCGCTGCCATCATAGGTGAAGGTTCGCACAAACCAGCCTGGTGATTTATATTCGATATCCTGCTCAAACATGGCAGTTACCAGTTCTAAGGTGTATTCATCGAGTTGAAAATCATCCCATCCTAACATCTCCAGTCGCTGGTTTAATGCGCCTGCGCCTAAATTCCCGGTTACCGCAATGGTGTTTGATAGATCTCTCACATAGGCAGGGACGGCGGTGATCTCCATGCCCTTGTTCACCAAGCGATCAATTAAAATCCTTATGAGCTCGTCCACTTACGTTTCCTTTTCTCTCGGCGTAACTCCTGGAGGATCTCCGGTGGATTACACATCCCCGCTTTCAATTGATCCATCTCGCTCATTCAATCCTGCCTGTGCTCTATAATGTCCGGATCTTCCAAATAATCGGGCAATAAAAACCATACCTTTTCCCACCCCTTACTATCGATGACCGCAACTGGGTCATTTCCTTGGAACGAATAATCCTCACAATGGCTTAGAATGTCGGGATGTGCCTTTTTCAGATGTTCCCATATGCTGGTTGGATAATTCACGTCACCTACCGCCCGTATCGCGTCAACAACTGATACCATACCGTCGGGGGTAAACCTCAATGGCATGTTATCCAGGTCCACAATATATGGCCTAGCCATTCTTACCTTCCATCAGAATTTCATTCCAAAAAACAGTGGCAAACGTCTATCCGCTATCGACGCATACCATGATCCTCATTCGTCCCCTACTCGGTCTCTCACCCCAAGAACAAGTTTCCTGATCCATTTCAGGCTGGTGGAATTTTCAAAGTGAGCAAGGAATGTACTCAGCTTTTACTGAGGCAATTTTAATGCCAGATGCCCTCGGCATTGACAGGGGAGCAGGAAGGCTATAGCAAGGAAACCGGAGCAAGAACGCCACGCAAGGATTTGCCCTGCCTGGCCGATGAACACCACATACACATGCCTCCAACGACAGCACAAATAGTCGAGCACAATGAATGTATAAATTTAGACCCTGAGAACAGGTATCAAATAAATTTTATCACGTAATTTCAATAAATTCCTGCGATTGTATAGTATTAGACCTATGTGTATGGTTTTTGACCCTAAATTCCGCTTTACCCGGCAAATGCGTATGACCCGATTACACGTTTCGAAGCATCCCCTCCAACTTCGGTCTTCTTTCCTCTGAATCCTGCGGGACTGCCTTAATATTCATGGACTTCATAATATCGTAGGTACCGTCTTCAAAAAATACGGGCACCTGCACAAGGTAATCGATATTCTCACGACAGCCCTGGGCAAAGAAATGACCGGGTCTCCCTCCCTGCCTCACCGTTTCCTTGATGCGCTCAAATGTCTGCTTTGAGATGACCACGCCGAAATGGCCCGTAAAACTTCTCACCAGATCGCCGGGTTCAAACAAGGCCTTTTTTTCCATTGCTATGCTCCTCCTCTTCTTGCCTGTTGGATCTTTGATCTCCATGAGGTTCGATTGGCCTCGTATTGATCTCCTTAACAAGGACTCTCAATTGACGGAGGTCGGGATCATCCTGTTCCTCCAAGAGCCTTTCAAGGGATTCTAGTGCCGTTGGAATATAGTCGAGAAACCATCGTTTTCCCAGGACACCGCCCAGATAGGAAAAGGCGCCCAATATCTGGAGGTTTCTCTGGATAGCGAGGTAGGGGTAATGCCTTGAAAATGATGAAGAGACGCCGGGCAGACGCCTTTCAATAAGCGTAAGGTAGTAGCCGTACAAACGTTTCCTCTCTTCGTCTCTCAACCCTACATAGGGATCAATCAACAGGGAGGCGAGATCGTACTGCAAAGGCCCCAGTCGCCCGCCCTGCCAGTCAACGATCCCGATCCTATCTCCTCGTAGTATAAGGTTTCTTGACTGGAAATCCCGGTGAAGGAAGAAGTTGCCATCCGCAAGAGAGGCCTTATAGGAAAGGTGGGAAAAAGAGCTGGCAAGCTCCGCCAAATCCGTCTCCAAACCGAGAAACCCCTGTATGAAGGAGGTGAGGAAATACCCCGATTCATGTCTTTCCATCAAGAGCCTGTCATAGCGTTCCGTATGGGCGCACCACTGGGTGTTGAAATCCTCCCTGCCCTCAATCTGGAGTTTCACCAAGAGCTCAAGGACCATTTTATAGATATCAATGCGGTTTTCCGTGCTGAGTGCAATCTCCTGGAGGCTTCTCTGTCCCAAGTCCTCCATGATAAACCATCCATGTTCGAGATCGTACCTGAAGATACGGGCAACAGGGATCCCTTTGCCCATGAGATGCTCTCCGATCTTGAGGTAGGAGAGGTTCTCTCTTTCGGCAGCCGTATCCGATGGCGCATACTCCATGACGATAAACGAACCCTGCCCCGCGCTCAGGCGATAAAATGCCCGCCTCGACCCATCGCCGGGCAATCTTCGCCACACGAATTCCCAACCCGTGGGATAGGTTTCATCAATGTATGACTTTACGAAATCTTTGAGATCCATAAACAAACCAGGTTCACCGTTCACCGTTGCCCGTTCACCGTTAGTTTTTTACGAGCATGGTAAAAGCATGAATAGGTTGACCATTCTCATGAGTGAACGGCGAAATGGAAAATGTGTTCATTTATTTAATGAATTCTTAAGAGCACTTATTTTCGCTGATATCTTATGCAGTTCATCGATTAACTCACTGAATAATTCATGGTTAATATACTTCTGCCTTTTTGAAATCTCCAGGAGTGGAACGCATTCATAAGTAGAACCAAGTGCGATATTCAGAAAATGTGCGAATTCCCTTTTCCCGCGGCTGCTCCCTTCCGCTATATTGCTTGAAATTGAAATAGCTGACCTTCTAAGCTGATTGGTGATTCCAAAAATTTCGTCTCTAGGGAATACTGCTGTAACCTCGTAGATTTTGTGAGCGAACTCAATAGCATCTCTATAAACCTCTAATTTCTCAAAATTAAATTCCATTTTGCCCTCTTTCTTGAATGGCTCTACCATCTAGCATCAGGTGAACGGAAAACGGAAAACGGTGAACATCTTAAATCACCGAATTGCCACTCCGCCTATGATGTCCTTTTCAACGACGACGCCGGTTGTGACCACGCTGTCAACCACTCGAACCCCCGCTCTCACCGTTACCTCATCCCAGAGTACCGATCCCTGCACTAGTGCTCCCTGCTCAACGGAGCATCTGCTCCCGAGAACCGCACATTCGTTCAGCCTTGCCTTGGGATGGATATGACAACCCCGCCCTATGACAACCTTCTCCGGAGCCAAAAGATTGAAGTTAGCCCTGATGTAGTCATGGATTGTCCCTATATCAATCCATCGATGCCCGGTTGCCACATACGCCCTTACAGCCTGTTTTTCTTGAATCAACTGCCGGTAGCAGTCGATGATGTTGTATGGTTTATCCTCGGGGATATAATCCAGAACCTCGGGATCTATGATGTGGATGCCTGTGAAGGCAAGCGTGTTCCTTCCGCCCGGATTTGGGCCAATGGAGAGGATATTCATATCCCTGTCTACCCTCAGCTTATTGTATCTGGGAAAATCATGGAGGACCATGGTCACCAGGTTGGCCCTCCGTTGGTGATAGGCATACACCTCGGTCAGGTTGATATCGGTCAGGATATCACCGTTTATCGCGATAAAGGGCCTTTCGTCCCAGAAATCCTGGGTATTCTTGATGCCGCCCCCTGTTCCGAGGATCTCCTCTTCAACCCTGACTTCGATTTTAAGAGTGGAGGAATCGCGCCTTTTGAGGTAATCGGCTATTGTTTGATAGTGATGATGGGCATTGATAATAACCTCCTGAACGCCGTGAAGGGAGAGAAGGTCTATGGTCCTCTCGAGCATCGGGCTATTTACCACAGGCACTAATACCTTGGGAAGCGCATCAGTGAGAGGCCGCAATCTCCTTCCCCTGCCGGCAGCCAGGATCATCGCTTTCATGGCGCCGCCTTTTTCATTGCATTTATCATAAAGTAATTATACATCCATAATTGTGTTTGTTGTGTTTGTAGTGTTCATGGTGTTCATAAGTTTTAACATAAGAAACTCAAGAAACTCAACGAACTAAATAAACCCCATAAACTCATAGACATGACCCCTATACTTGACATCTCAGAGCTCACTCAAAAGGTCGGAAGGCTGTTTATGGGAGGAATGCCGGGGCCGGAGCTTGATCCGAATACCATACGCCTCATAAAGGATTACCATCTGGGCGGCATAATACTTTTTAAGAGAAACATCACCGATCCGATACAGCTGGCCCGCCTATGCAGGGATATCCAGCGGGTATCCTTGTTGAATAGCGGTATTCCTCTGTTTTTGGCCATCGACCAGGAGGGCGGGAGGGTTGCAAGGTTGGAGGAGCCTTTCACCCGGTTTCCGGGAAATGCTGCCATAGGCGAAAGTCCCGATCCGGATGCGAGCGCCCTGGAGTTTGCCGGCACCACCGCCAGGGAAATGTCCTTGGTAGGGCTCAACATGAATATGGCCCCTGTTCTCGACGTGGCAAACCCGGACATAGATGCCCACTTACAGGGCCGGTCCTTTTCAGATGATCACCTGCGGGTAGCCGCCTTAGGGGGAATCGTGATCGATACGATGCAGCAGGCAGGGATCATGGCGGTCGGCAAGCACTTTCCCGGATTGGGGAGATCAGATCGCGATCCACATCTCCACCTTCCTACAGTTGATGCAACCCTGGAGGAGATGGAATCCGTACATCTGCCTCCGTTCGCAGGCGCCATAGAGGCAGGGGTATCGGCTATCATGAGCTCCCATGCGCTCTATCCGGCCCTTGATCCAGGTGTGCCCGCTACCCTCTCAAGAAAGATCATGAGGGAGCTCTTAAGGGACAAGATGGGCTTCGGCGGGCTGGTTATCTCCGATGATCTGGAGATGGGGGCAATAGAGCAAGAAAGGTCCTTACCCCAAGGAGCGGCCGATGCCTTTGAGGCGGGCATTGATCTGCTGCTTATCTGTAAGGATCAATCCCTTCTCCGTGAAAGCATCGAGCACCTGCGAAACAAGCTGCTCAGGGAGGAAATATCCTACGAACGGTTGCATGAATCCCTGAGAAGGATTGCCGAAACAAAAAAGAGATTCCTCTCTCCCCGAAAAAGGATTGTCCTGAAGAGGGTGCGGGAGTATTTCGGAGGACTGCGTGAATAGATGCCCCATCCGATACCTTTTCCGCATGTCCATGCCTTACCCCAATCGATACAATCCCTGTCTGCCGACAGGCAGGTCGGCCTAAAAGGGAGGGCCACCACATCATAAGGCGATTCTATTGACACACCAGATTTAATTACGTATATAATAGTTTTTAAAAACGAGTTTCATCCTATCTATTTTCTATATAAACCTCGCCAGCACGAAAAGGGTAGGAAAGATTAGCCATGCGACTTACATTCAAGTCATTTCAGACCAGGGTAGCCCGCCGTATATTCCTGTTTTTTATCCTGAGCGCTATTATACCTGTTTCAGCTTTGGCCCTCGTCTCCTATTTTCACGTGAAGGGTCAACTCCTGGCGCAGGCCCAAATGCAACTTCAGGAGGAAAGCAAGGCAATCTCCGTTTCCCTTTATGAAAGGCTGTGGCTGATAAGTGCTGAAATGAGCATGCTGGCCTCTACCATCACTTACCAGCAGAAGGAATCTCTGGGTAGCTTTGCAGGAAATCCTCTGGAGCGTCTAAAGCAGGAGTTCACGTCCGTGACCCTGGTCCGGGACTCCAAGCGAGCCACCTCCCTTTTCGGGGTTATCCAGGATCCCCCTTTGTTCTCCCCACCTGAGAAACGCCATATCCAGGAGGGGAAAGCCCTTCTTTACATCCTTCCGAGCCCCGATTCCATCTCGAGGGTCTTTATGATTACTCTCATTGACAAGGACCGGCCGGAACAGGGGATCATCGTGGCCGAGATCAGGGGCGACTATCTCTGGAAGATTGCGGAAGGACTACCGCCCGGCATAGAGCTGTGCATCCTGGATCGGGAGGGCCAAGGTCTCTACAGTTCCACAACGAGACCATGCACCACGTCTGTCTGGCCCTTAAAGGAAATCACTTCAGGCCACTCCGGATCCTTTAAATGGGATGATGGGGACAGTGCCTACTTTTCGAACTACCGGACACTCTTCCTGGCTCCTAACTTCTATTACCCGGAGCTGATCATCGTTGGGAGCAAGTCGGAGGACCTTATCTTTGCGGCCATGTTCACCTTCACGAAGGCCTATCTGGTCATCTCTATTCTCTCCCTGGGTATGGTTTTTTTCCTGAGCTACGGTCTCTTGCGAAAAAGCACGGTGCCCATTGAAATCCTGAGAGATGCCACCCAAAAGATAGCGGGCGGCGATTTCAGTCATAAAGCGGAAATCAGGAGTGGGGATGAGTTCGAGGATCTCGCCTCCTCCTTCAACGACATGAGCGAAAAGATCCAGGAAAGCCATTCCCTTCTGATAAGGGCGGCAAAGCTGAGCACTATGGGACAGATGGCTGCAGGTACCATGCACGAAATCAAGCAGCCGCTGACCGCCATTTCAGGGCTTCTCCAGTTGTTACTGCTAAAACAGGAAGCCGGTGAAAACAGGAAAAGGCTGGAGACGGCCATGGGGGCGGTGGACCGGCTGAATGAGATCCTTATGAGATTCAAGTCCTTTTCCTACATGTCCAGCGCAGTGATGATGAGCGTCTCCCTGAACGAAGTGCTGGATCAGGTCCTGGTGCTGCTGGAGCATCAATTTGTCATGCGGCAGGTCCACTGCCAGATCCAGCCGGAAGAGAAACTTCCCTCCATCGCCGGAGACCCGCAGGCTCTTCATCAGGTGTTTTCCAACCTCCTGATGAATGCATACGACGCTCTGGAAGGAAAGACTGACGGAGACCGTACCATCAGGGTGAAGACCTATGCAGAGGAAGGCAAGGTCGTGGTGGAAGTGGAAGATAACGGCTGCGGTATCCCCAAAGAGATCCAGCATATGATCTTCGACCCCTTTTTCACCACGAAAGATCCGGAAAAAGGGACCGGTCTCGGAATGGCCATCATCCAATCCATTCTGCATAAGCATCAAGCAACTATTGATATCGAAAGCGAGGTTGGAGTGGGTACCAGGTTCACCCTGTTCTTTCCTGAGCTTGACACCAGATCAAACCGCGCTCCAGGCAGCTGAAGCACAGCCACACAGACATCATTGCCTTTTGAAAGGCTTCTGTGATATGCGATACTATCAGAGGCAGAGGATTACTGGTTTCAGATAAGTACATTGACTGCACTCAGATGCTGCATGTCTTGAGGTCAAATCCTTTTTCGGAAAAACACTTTTAGAGAGGGATATATGTCCATCACTGCCACAGGAGGCGAGATAATCGCCAGGATGCTGAGGCAAGAGGGCGTTGACATGGTATTCGGCATCCCGGACGGCTCCTACCTCTCATTGTGCAAGGCCTTTAAGGATCACGGGGTAAGGCTTATCACGCCTCGCCACGAATCCACGGCCCTCCATATGGCCGGGGCCTACGCCAGGCTCAAGGGATGTCTGGGCGTGGCAATCGCCAGCAACGGGCCGGGCACGGCCAACGCCCTTGCCGGAATCCCCGCTGAAAACGCCGAGGGAAACCGGGTGCTGCTGCTCACCAGCTCCCGCAGAAAGGCCATCACCTACCCGGACCGGGGCGGCGCATACCAGTATTTTAATCAGGTTGCGGTCATCAAGCCCATGAGCAAGTGGTCCGGCTCTGCCTCCGAACCTGCCCGCGTGCCTGAGCTTTTGAGGCGGGCCCTGAGGATGAGTTACAAGGGAAGGCCGGGCGTGGTGCACCTGGACATCCCGGAAGATATCATGAACGGCAAGGAAAACTATGATACCCCCTGGGATGGGATCTCCTACAGAAACAGGGAGCCTCTCTGCCCCTCTCCGGGTCTCGTGGAAAAGGCAGCGGCCATGCTGGTCGAGGCGGAGCTGCCGGTTATCCATGCCGGGAGCGGCGTGATCCATGCCGCTGCCTACGAGGAACTCAAGGCTCTGGCCGAGATGCTCCATGCACCGGTTACGACATCCTGGTCAGGCAGAGGGGCCCTTCCCGAGACCCATGAGCTGAGCATGCCCATGGTCCTGGTGGAGACGGTGAACGAGACGAGAAAGGCGGCCGACGTGGCCCTGATCCTCGGCTCCCGGGTGGGTGAGACCGACTGGTGGGGCAAGGCCCCCTACTGGAGGCACCCTGCCGAACAGCGGACCATACAGGTGGACATAGACGAGGAGATCCTGGGGCTCAACAGGCCCGTCGAGCTGGCCATTCTGGGGGATGTGAAGCTCTTCCTGGCCGGGCTTATCAGCTACCTCAAGGAAAAGAAGGGGGAACTCAACCTTGATGCCAGGCGGGAAAGGGTCGCCAAACTGATCAGATCGAGGGAAAAGGAAAGGGCCAAACTGGACGAAAAGCTGAAAGACACCGCATCTCCCATGGTAACCGCCCATGTTCCTGCCGTCGCACGGGAGGTCCTGGCAGACGATACGGTGGTAGTCTTTGACGGCGGAAACACAGCCGTGTGGGGCAACTTTTATTTTCAGGTGAGGCGTCCCAACACCCAGCTCTCCACCCACCACTTCGGCCACCTGGGGGCCGGCATAGGCCAGGCTTTGGGGGCCGCAGCTGCAAGACCCGATTCCAGGGTGTTGTGCATCATAGGGGACGGTGCATTCGGTTTTTATCCCCAGGAGATAGAGACGGCCGTAAGGAATAAGCTGAAGGTCATCTTCATGGTCATCTGCGACAAGCAGTGGGGGATGGTGAAGATAACCCAGCAGTTCGCCCTGAAGCCCCTGAAGACGATGATCAAGAAAAGCCTTACCCCTGAGGAGACCATCAATGCCGACCTGGGCGAAATAGCCTTTGACAAGCTGGCCGAATCCATGGGCGCGTATGGAGCAAGGGTCTCGAGCCCCGGCGAATTAAAAGAGGCCATCATGAGGGCCGTGAAGGCGGAAACCTGTGCCGTGATCCACGTGGACGTTGATCCGGTCAAGCACATGTGGGCCCCGGGCCTGCTGAAGTTCAAGGATATGCACCAGGAGCCGTCCGGGAAGTAAAGCCTCCATGCCCAGAGGAAGAAGTTTTTCTTGTGATGCACCTATATAATCACTCCGGACAGATTATTCTAACGGTAGGGAAATATGCCCTATATCTGCCCTCATCCCGTGTGATTAAATCCAGGTCAAGTACAGCAGCCTGGGCGCCGATATAGAAATCGGGCAAAGGCGATTTCTTGATTCCTTTCCCCTTTTTGTATGTGAGAAAAGCCTTTCCAGCCAGAAACAGGGCTTCTTTGGGAATTTCTAACATCTGAAATCCGCCTCGATGAAGAGCTGATTCCAATTCCTCAATTTTTTTAAAACCTACCGATACTTCTGTATAAATTATCGAGTTAATATAAAGCGTTGTGTGGTCGCAATAAGTTGCCAATGCAGATTCAGACCAATCAGCCCAATGAGGATCATCAAGGAAAATGTCCAAAATGACATTTGAGTCAACAAGAAGGCCCTTCATCTATCTGACCTCGTTAAGGCCATAATTTCATCCGTCGTCATCTTAACAGTGGCAGCGCCACGCAATTTTGCAAATTTTCGGGTGGCCGCTTTTTTCCCCTTTTTTTTCACTAAAACAATACGGTCTTCTTCCTCGATAAAATCAACCTCTGTTGTTGGGGTGATTCCCAATTTTTCGCGAATGTGCTGGGGAATGGTGACCTGACCTTTTGTGGTTACTCTCATAATATATCCTCCAGTACTATGTATTACTGGTAATAGTAATATATTGTATGGGCCATGTCAATGCAGGATAGAGCAAGAAAATCTTCTCATAAATTTCAATAACCCAGAGGGGCCTCTTTTCTATTCTCCGAATGATCACATGATGGAGGGTTCATCAGGGGCGAGAGACTCGCCGAATGAAAAACCCAGATGTGGGCAAAGGAGAGCTGTATTCAACGTAAGCTAATATATTCTATATTATTGATATTACTACAATTATTAATTAGTCACTCTTTCTCTTGCTTGCCCGCCGTGCTTTTGGAGAAACAGGGGGAATATATATCCCCAATTACAATTACTTGCCTCTATCGTGATGTGACTTGTATTATTATTTGCGCTCAAAGATGAACTGACCGTTGTTCTCCCGGACAAGTTGAAAATGGAGTTCGGTTTCCAGATATTCTCGAACTTCCTCATGATTCATCGTCGTGTGCCCACCCACTCGAGATCCCTTTCGACTCATATACGACAGTTTGCCGGCAACTTTCAGAACCCGCTGTATTTCTCGTAACACCTCTTTTTTACGAGTGATGAGGGGCAATGTATTATGCAAATAGACAATATCAACGGACTGGTCTTCAAGCGGGATATCGCAATCAGACAAAAGAGTTTCAATGTTGTTGAGATCATGCTTTCGCATCTCCTTTTCGGCAATGGCAATAGCATTGGGACTGGCATCAAGGGCATACACTTTCCCCTGCACGCCGACTTTTTGTGCAGCAGGGATTGTGTTGAATCCTGGTCCGCATCCGAAATCAAGTACTACATCTCCTGATTTGAGTCCAGACAGTCGGATTTCTTTGTCAATATTGCGGAAATATTTTCTGAGCGACATCACCACTCGCATCATAGTGAAGGCTATTCCCATCATTGGATGTTGCATGGGCTTCATCTGATGATTCAAATTTTGACAAATTCGTAAAAAGTCATTCTTTTCATTTTTCCGTCATTCCGGCGAAAGCCGGAATCCAGTATTTTCAATAGGTTATAGACTCCGGCTTCCGCCGGAGTGACGATCATGGTGACTTTTTGCTGCACCATCAAAATTTGTAACTCCTTTTTCTCCATGGCTATCATGGACCCTTTCAGTTGATGCAGCGAGCGTTTGTTTGTCCGATGAATGTCGTGATCTAACGCCTATTTCCCCTTACCCAGTATTTACAATCTTAACTTATAATTTGATGTGCCCCCAATTGCATTAGGATGAAATCACTTCTCTAAAGCCGCTACAGCTTTTTCGCAGTCTTCCTGCTTAAGGTAGAGAATGACGCCATAATTTCCCTTTATATCTGGGAATGTCAACCCAAAATTGACCCCTTGCGATAACGCAATTTTGACCCCTTCATAAATTGAATAAATAGATACAA
>Ga0307434_1000621_pt1 | contig 22352 bp, 13 predicted proteins | sample SalMarWE160220MG_FD_202156 | JGI IMG/M metagenome (GOLD analysis project Ga0307434, IMG submission 202156) | Salt marsh sediment microbial communities from the Plum Island Ecosystem LTER, Massachusetts, United States - WE1603-220 | ecosystem: Environmental > Aquatic > Marine > Intertidal zone >... | reverse complement strand
TCGTCTGGCCGAGTTGCAGGAGCGTTTGAGCTCGTTGGGCAGGGCGGTACGGTGGATGAGGTCGGACCAGATCCATCTGACGCTCAAGTTCCTGGGCGAGGTGCCTGACGAGAAGGTGCCGTCGGTCTGTCAAGCCGCCGCCACGGTCGCCGGTGAGTACGGGCCGTTTGAACTCGAACTGCGAGGGACGGGTTGCTTCCCGCCGGGTGGGCAAGCCCGGATCGTATGGGCGGGCATCATCGACCCACCACAAACGCTTATCGACTGCCAGCGGGCGTGCGAGCAGGCCTGCGCCGAGCTTGGGTTCAAGAAGGAAAACCGCAAGTACGTCCCTCACCTGACTGTGGGGCGGGTGCGTGATAGTCGTGCATCGCGGGAGATTCGGGCGGCGGTCGAATGCGAATCGCAGTTCTCGGCCGGCCCTTTTGTTGCCGGGGAGCTGGTGCTGTTTCAATCGATCCTCCGCCCCAGCGGCCCGACTTACCACGTCGTTTCACGGGCTGGGCTTGGCGGTGGCGGCTGATGCGTTGTTTGACGTGCGGAACACGAACCGGAGGTGTGCAATGGCACCGAGCCACGATCATGCGGACATGACGCGTCGTTCGTTCATCAAGGGCATGAGTTCAGCCGCGGTGGCGGCGACTACCATCGGACCGGCAATGACCTCATCAGCCACGGCGGCCGACGGCGCGGATGGCAAGAAGGTCCGCATGGGCGTCGTCGGCGGCGGGTTCGGATGCAGCTTCTATTGGCACGAGCATCCCAACTCGGTCGTCAAGGCCGTGTGCGACATTCGCCCGGAGGCGCTCGATCGCCTGAGGAAACGGTACCAGTGCGACGTGGGCTACGACGACTTCCACAACCTGATCAAGGACAAGAACGTGGATGCCATTGCCGTGTTCACGCCTGCCCCGCTGCACGTTTACCACGCGGTCAAGGCGATGGAGGCCGGCAAGCACGTGATCTCGGCCGTACCGGCCGCCATGACCGTGGGAGGCTGCGAGAAGCTCATCGACGCCGTCAAACGTACGGGCCGCAGTTACATGATGGCCGAGACCAGCGTCTACCGTCAGGAAGTCATCTCCTGCCGCAACTGGTTCAACAAGGGCAAGTTCGGCGAGATCTTCTACTCGGAGATGGAGTACCACCACGAGGGGCTCATCGGGCTGTACTTCGACGAGCGGGGCCTGCCCACCTGGCGGCACGGGCTCCCGCCTATGCATTACCCGACGCACTGCACGGGCATCCTGACCAGCGTGACCGGCGAACGGTTCACCGAGGTCAGCGCGATCGGGTGGGGCGACGGGCACGAGGTGCTGCAATCGAACCTCTACCACAACCCCTTCTGGAACACGAGCGGTTTCTTCAAGACCTCGGGCGGTCATTCGTCACGGGTGTCGGTCTTCTGGCACGTGGCGGCGGGCGGGACGGAGCGCGGCGAGCTTTACGGCGACAAGATGTCGTTCTTCATGCCGCGGCCCGGGGGGATACCGGCCATGGTCGGGTACCCCAACCCCGGCCACCGGACCGAACCGATCGAGATCCCAAAACACTACGACACGGACATGCTGCCCGAGCCGCTGCGGAAAGCGAGCGGCCACGGTGGCTCGCATACGTTCCTGACGCACGAGTTCGTCAGCGCCCTGCTCGAGGACCGGCCCCCGTTCGTGGACGTCTACGAAGCGGTCGCGTACACGGTTCCCGGCATCATCGCCCACCAGTCGGCGCTCAAGGACGGCGAACAGATGAAGATCCCCGACTATGGCCGGGCCGGTTGAGCACCGGTGCCGCAGCGAGGTCTCGTGATGGGTCTTATGTTCAGCGATGACTTGAGCCGGGGGTCCTCGTCATCGCTACTGCGTGACGGGCCTCGGTGTCGGGGGCGGGCACGCGATAGATGCGTGAGGCGGGCGTGGTGGGCGGGCGGTTCGGATCCTCCCGATCCTGGTAGATCAGTTCAAGTCGAGTCCCGTCGGTCCAGTCGTCGGTAATGGGCTCGCGGAGGAACACGTATTCCACGTCCAGCTCCTGAAGCTGCTCGACGGTCGGCCTGAGGTCCGGGAACAACGCCTCGATTGTCATGAAGTCGATGACATCGTTCTTCAAGCCCTTGCCGTACAGGGGATAGGTCAGGCCACGGGCCCCGATCAACTTCGGTGAGGTCAGATTGGCAATGCGCGTTCCCGCAGGAAAACCATCGATCAGCTTGGGAATGTGGTAGTAGTGCGCACGCGAAAGATCGTTGGCCAGGATCCGGCGGCACAAGCTGTCGCAGGGAACGATCGTCACCGTGGCGCAGGCCAGGCAGGTTGCCACCAGCGCGGCGCCATAGATCACGCGGGGCCAGAACCGGGCCACCCACCCGACAACCGGCGCTGCCAGGCAGGTGGCCATCACCAGATAGATGATCCCGAACCGGCCGTAGTGCCGAATCGCAAGAACCCAGACCGCGAACAGAATACCGGTGAGCAGCAGCACCACGAGCCGATCGTGGCGCATGGCCCGTCGTCCTCTCAGCGTGACGCCGGCCACGGCGATCAGCATGCCGGGCGGGACGAACATCGAAAACAGCGGCCCGACGCCCCCGACCTTCACATCCACCGTCGCCGCAAAGCCGGGCAACCGTCGCAGCAACTCAATGATGCCCCCCAGCGACGCAAGCATGTACAGTGGCGGGTCCTGCCCGGTCCAGCCGATATCAAAGCCTTTCAGGAGTACGTGGTCACCGACCGTCACCTGGATGGGGCAGAACGGGTTGCCCGTCTCGACCGCGGCCCGCAGGAACCAGAACATCGAGCAGGCCAAGCACGCCAGACAAAACACCGGCAGAAGGAACACCAGGTCTAATTGCCGGCGGTTGCGGTACAGGTGAACGACGAAGAAGAACACCGCGACGGCAAGGCCGTAACCCCAGTTGACCGGTTTGGTGCCCAGCGCGATGCCGATCGCCAGCCCCGCGATGACAACGAGGAGTCGCCGGGCCGGCCGCGTCCGCTCTTTTTCTGATACCGCCAGCAGAAACGAGGCAATACCCGCCGCCAGGAAGGCCGTCCCGAACAGGTCGATGTAGCCGGCATACATCTGCCACACCACCAGGTGGGTCGAGAGCACGATGGCCACGGCCAGGATTCCCGCGAAACGCGAGCCCCGCTGGGTCCGCACGATCGACCAGACCGCGCCGGCCAGCAGGACGCCCGCCGGCCAGTAGGCCAGACTGGCCAGGTGCTCGACGCCGGACTTCAGCAGCCACCACATGGGCAGATGACCATTGCCCGGCAGGGCGAACATCCAGATGTCGGGTCTCACGATCAGCGCGTCGGTGCGGATCCACATTACCGCCAACGGCAGATGATACTTCAGGGCATCATGGCCCGTCGGCGTCCGAGACAGCGCTTCGACCATGAGCAGGAGGTGCGCGCCGACCACCGGCACCAGACACAGCCAATCCGCCCGGCTTGGCCCGCCCCACCGGGAAAGCGCTCGCCTGGAAACCGGCGCCGCCGGTGAGTATCGGATCATCAGAACCAGCGCGATCTCCAGGAACAGCACGAACAGCGCCGTGATGCCGCCCACCGACAGGCCCGATAGCAGCTCCAACATCCGCCCCAAGGCGATCAGATGAAACGCCGTCAGAAATGCGGCCATGACCAGAACCGCCGCCAGCGTGCCCGTCGTCACGGCATCGGCATCGGGTACCCAGCGTCGCCGCAGCATGCGCGCGATGGCAGCCACCGCCAGCGCGCCGAGCACCGGCACCGCGATGAGCCACGCGAGTGTGCTGCTGTCGGGCTGCATCATTCCTGGATTCGATCCGCAACCGCCGCACCCATCCCCCAGAGCCTCCAATAGCTCACTCTGATCGCTCGGGACTGGTGCACAAAGACGATCAGCACAGTGAGGAACGCGGCGGTTATCACTCCGGTTGCGAGCGTCCACCGGCGCCGCGCGGGCCCCGCTAACCCTCGACGTGGTGAACATGCCGACATAGATGGCTTATCGGTCGCTCCCGGGGCCGGGTTAAGCGCTTTATAGGTCGGCCGGCTGCAGCCGGCGCGCGCCGGTTGACCCGATAACATCGCCGGTCTCAGCACCCTGGCCCCAACGCCTCCACGCCCCCGGGCCACGCTGCCCTGACCCCATTGGGGGCTCCGCAACGCGAAACAGCCCAAGGTCGAAATCGTCTTGTGTTTTCGCGGTTTCGTGCTCTCGTTATTCAAGACTGGTACTGGAGGCACCGGAAACCACAAAGACACCAAGGCACAAAGCAAAGCCGGGAGAAAAGATGCTGCTATCTTGGTGCCTTCGTGTCTTGGTGGTTCCTTTTTCCTCTCTTACCGGTGTTGGCCTTTGCTGAGACGGATCGACGCGGTGGCGGATTGACCGCTGACCACGTCCGTTGCGGTGATGCGCCACTGCCCGGGCTGGTCGTTCATGGCAAACGGAATCCGCCAGGATTGTTCCGGGCCGATCGCGTCGAGGATCGCGCCGTAATACGGGTACTCGATGCCCGTGGGACCCTCGACTTTGACGCGGACGACGTGGCCGGGCCTCGGTTTGCCGCCGTCGTCGAGCACGTGACAGGCAAGGGTAAGGACGTCCCCGATTCCGGCCGCCGCCGGCGCGTCGATCCGCACACCGCCCACCCGGTAATCCAGCCGGGCGACGACCAGTGGTGAGCTGCGGTCCACGCGTTGCTCCAGCCTGTCCAGGTGGCCGAGGTACGACTCCTCGCGCAGATCGTACGTATGTTTCGCTTCGGACCACCGGACGCGAGGCACGACGGGGACGGCCGGGTCCGTAGCCTCCGGCGGCAGGACCGCGTCGATCCGGATGTCGCCCCGTTCGTACGAATAGACCTTCATCCCCGGCTTGCCGAGCGGGTGACGAAAGCTTGGCTCGAAGGCCCGCGGCGTGCGGGCCCGGTCCGAAAGCAGTTGCCGCAACGCCCGCGCCGTGCCGGCGTTAGCTCGCCCTTCCTGCCACACGACGCCGTTGAGCAGGACCGATCTGCCATGACCATGTGCTCTTTCGAGGATGTCCGGAAACGTCTCGGAGCCGGCCGCGACGAGTGACGCATCGCGCCCCCGCAGGTGCATGACGCCGCCGGCAACCTCGACCTCTGCTGTCTCCCCCATGAGCGACCTGCGCCATTTCAATGACGCCTGGGGGGCAGCCGGCTGCAACCCGAAGAACGCATCCAGCGCCCGCAGTTCTCGCAACCGGCATCGTTCGTCGAACCAGGCGGGCGGGATGTCCGCGATCACCGTGCCGCCCTTCTCCGCAAACGTCACGATCCCAGCGATCTCATCGTCGGACAACGCGAAGGCGTGCAACAGGAAGAGAACCTTGATATCGCCGTCCTGAAGCCGCCCGGCTTTGACCTGGCCCGAGGCGACGTACTGCGGCCCATAGCCCGCATCCCCCAGCAGGTCCAGCATAAACGCGTGCACCTTGGTTGTGTCCGTCCACTGCCCGCCCGCCCGGCCGACGTGCTCGGACGGTTGCGAGTGCAGTAGCGCCACCGGGTTGCCCGCCGGCCGGCACTTTGCCAGCAGCGGACCGAGCCCCCGGCGAAGCTGGTGCCACGACTTCATGAACTGATCGGTGAACGGCATCCGCGTCAGGTCCGGGGCCAGCAGCCCACCGCTGATGGTGAAGTACTCGATCATGTTGTTGCCGCCGAGGATCGACAGCCACAGAACGTGGCGCAGCCGGGTGGGCACCTGGCGGTCTTCCACGTAACCGCCAAACCAGTTCCCGCGCAGTGTACCGGGCCTGGCAATGGCGGTTACCAGCAGGTTGTCTCGAACCGTCAGATAGGGGCCCCAGAACGTCACCTCCGGCAACGTCAGCTCCGGGTCGCCCACCGGCGAGCCTTCCGGACCCACGACCCCCTGGGGATTGGTCTTCTCGACCGATTCGCGCCCTTCCCGACAACGCTCGGCATGCAGGGATTCCCCGCATGACAGCGAATCATGGTAGCGAACGAAGCTCGCCGCCGAACCATCCTCCACGCCGCCGCCCGGCTCCGCTTCTTCCCATGCGGTGTAGCTCGTCTTCCACGCGGCGTCCAGTTCGTCGATCGAGTCGTATCGCCTCTTCAGGAAGTCGCCGAACACCTCGCCCTTCTTCGGATGCGGCACCTGGATCTCGTCGCCGAGCGAATGAACCAGCGCCCCGCGCCCGCCGCCGAAAGTCATCCAGCCGAGATCGTCACGGGCCTGGTTAATCGGATGACCAGCCAGGACGGCCGTGAAGCCGAGCTTACGCATCTGCAGGTTGCCGATGTGGTTCCCGTAACCTGGAATCGCACCCCACATGGCAATCGGGAACTCGCCCCGCCCCGGCCGGCGGAACCACAGCTCCACCTCGTCCTGGTCGGCGGTACGGCCGCCAAGCGAGAGCTTCACGCGCAGCCGCGCTCCCCAGGCGATGAGGTTGCCCTGCGGTATCCGGAACTCAACGCGGTCCGTGGCGGCCTGGACACCTCTGCGTGCCATCGAGAAGACGCGGTCGTAACCGTCCTGCAGCGTCAGCAACAGGGCCACCTCCTCGTCATCCGTCACCCGGCGCGACAACAGCACCCGACCCGTCACGTCCTGGCCCCGCTCGAAGAACGAGTCAGCCGGCTCAACCGCGCTGATCCACAGCGACGACCGGACGTCAACCGCGAAGGACCCCCAGTTCTCGACGCCGTCGGCGCTGGAGACGATGAAATCAACGAAGTGCGTTCCTGCGGGCAGCGGCGGCAGGACCGTCTCCCAGGACATCACGCCGGCATCGGCCCGGAACGATTCCTCATGCTCATGTGCCACGTCGCCCCAGCGGTTTCGCACGCGCGTCCGCCGCGTCAGGGTGATGCCCGCCGCTCCCGACCACTGACATTCCACCTTGTCCGCGGGTGATTCGGCAAGCGCTGCGATCTCCATCCGGTCCGGCAACGGCCTCGTCCACGCAAGCCGCGGTTCTCTACCCGCAGCCCACATCAGGCATCGGGCCGCCAATGCCTGGTGGTAGTCGTACTGAACCGGGGACGTGTAGTCGTAATCCTCGAACGGCGTGATCGCGCCGGGCACGGCGTCAAAAACGCTCGACTGCGTCGCGTAGTCCACCTCCAGAACGCGCCCGCGGCCGAACTGATACGCCCGAAACAGGTGCCCGCCGATCTCGTCGGGCCGGTTCAGGTCCTTGCGCAGCATGAACAGGTTCCGGTAGAACGTCAGTCCGGCAAACGGAATCCCGACCGACAACTGCTGGGCGGCTTCGGGAAGCGGATGCCGCAACATGCGCGGGTCAAGGTCGTGAGGGTAGAACATCACCAGCCCGCACCCGCCCGCCACCTTCTTGAGGATCTTGTACTGGACGCTCTCGTAGAGCGAGAGGAACCGGCAGTTGCCCAGGACGATGACGTCGTATTCATCGTCCAGCATGGCCTCGAAATGGGCCGACCGCTCCGGGTTGCTCGACGACTCGTGCCACAGCCACAGCCAGTAGTTGTCTCCCAGCCGGAGCCAGGTCTCAGCAGGCATACCACGGATCTCCAGGTCCAGCCGGCGACCGAGTTCCCCGACGTCGTAGGCCGCTATCTTGTTGACCAGAAAGAGCGCCCTGACGGTGCCTGCCGCCGCCGGCTTCATCCACCTGGTGTGCGGCGTCTCCAGGCCCTCCCCGAGTCTCAGGAACGCATCCCCGCTGAGCCGCCACCCGTACTGGGGCGGCTCGCCGACTTGCCCGGGATCAGCCGCCCCCGCGCAGCACGTCACGGCCGCGGTCGCCATCACACCCATCAGGACTGCCAATCTACTCCGGCAAGCCACGGTACAGCCGTTCCTTCTTATAGGTGTATAAACCCTCTCTCGCCTTGGGGATCGCGTGTGCGATTCGTGCCACGCCGCTTGCCGGATCGTCCCACGCCACAGGACCGGTCATGGCGTCGTGGAGCCAGCCGAGCTTCTGTTGGGCCTTGGCCAGATGCTCCCGCGGCTTGCGCTCCGTGAAGAACGGATGGTAGGGCAAATCATTCCCGATCCGGGTCCGGTCGCGGAAGATCTCGCCGGCATACTTGAGCATCTGCCTGAGCCGATCGGCGTACCATTGCCGGACCACCCGCCCCCCGGTGTCCACCCGCACGTAGGCGTCCGGCGTGAATACGCGGACCGGGCCCCGCCCGGCGGCGATCCGCCTGGCCTCCTTCTCGATCGCCCCGAGGTCCGGCTTGTTCTGGAAGATGATCCGGCCAAACCGATCGACCATGTTGTACCGCGAGTACTCGGCCTTGGCCCATCGCCGCATCCAGGAGATGAACGACCAGTTGCTGAAGAAACGGATATCGCGATAGAGGTTCAACGCCCAGTCATCGCCGCTGCCCGGAGCCGGGAAACCCAACGCATCCCAGCCAACCCGGACCTCCACCGTCCACAGTGCGTCGTCCAGGCTACCCACGTACGCGTGCGTCAGTTCCAGATCAAGCCCTCGCTCGCCAAGCGAATCGTGCACCTTCGCCGTCGGCGTTTTGGGCGGCTCGAAGTGCAGCGTCACCGTTCGCCCCTCACGAGAGATCAGCACGTCGGCGGTGTTGGTCGGGGGGATGATCCCGCGCATCCGGTTGTGCCGGGGCACCGCCTGCATATCCATGATGTCCGTTTCCCGCGGCTTCCAGACGTGCTCGGGTATGTCGTCCTGCACCCTCCGCTTGTAGGCGGCCAGCGACAGATAGACCCACTCATCGTCGTAGCCGATCCTGAACAGAGTGGGATCGGGGCACAGCGTGTTCGGCTCAATCGAGTGGGACATCCCCCAACCCAGCGAGGTCTCCCGCCACGCCGCCTCGGACAGCTTGCCGTCGATCGTGATGTCTCCGGTGATCCGGCAGGCAACGTACACCGGAAACGGTAGCGGCTCGGGATCCAGCGCACGCGCCGGCAGGCAGCTCAGAAGACTCACCCCGATCGCTGCGACTCGACAGGACAACCGGGACACGTCATCCGGTAAGAACACGCTCATGGCAGCATTCCAGTCGATTGCCCGACGAACGGCAAGGCAACACCCTTGTGCAGCTTGCCAGGTGACAGCAGGCCCGCGGATTGGCCGTTCACGATGACTTCGAGCGGGCCAAGGGCACCGTCGATCACCGCCACCGGCGGGGTGGGCCAGCGATAGGGCGTGTGCAGTCTGAAGCTCACGCGACGCTGCGTCACCGTCAGGTCCGTGAGCGTACACCCGTTGACCCCCACGCCGTGTCGGCGGCCCACGTGGACGTAGGCATCGCGGCAGCGGTCGTGCTTCATCTCGACCGATGCCATTGCACTGCCGGTGCCCCAGTGCAGACCGGTCATTGCCCCGGGGCGATCAACGCTGCCGCTATGGGCCCAGTTCTCGTATGGAGCCACGGCAAACGTGGACCGCAGCGCCGCCACGCCACGCTCCAGGTACGCAAGCCGGCCCGTGAGCTCATAGTAGTCCAGCAAGATCACCGCCGCGTAGCATTGCCGGGCGTCGCTCCACTCGGCATCGGTGTTCTGCGTGGTGAACCCGCCGATCAGCTTCGGGGTCAGCAGCGGATGATTGAACACCTGCTGCGTCAGGGCTGCGTAGTCGCAGATCTGTTCGCCAAGCTCGCGCCACTGCCGCTTGCCGGTCAGCTCGTGCAGCCGCAGGCACGCCCGGGCCGCCTGGAACGTGGACAGGTTGTTCTGCGGCCATTGTTGGGTGTGGGAATCGTAGAAGTCCAGCGGCTTCCGCGAGCAGCTCAGGAAGGTCTCGTAGTCGAACCAGCGGTGTCGCGGCAGCATGAACCGCTCGATGAAGGTCATCGCTTGCTGTGCCGCGTCCAGGTATTGCCTCTCATCCGTGGCGGCGGACAGCTCAGCCAGGAACAGGGCGGCCCCCGCCGTCTCGGCATTGAACTCCGCCAGCTCGACGCGGGGCAACAGCTTCTCGTCAAACCAGCAGGGGATCCCGCCGCGGCTGTCCTGCCGGCTGACCAGGAAGTCGCCGAACGCCCGGCAAAACGGGATGATCCGATCCTCGTCGGGCGTCAGGTCCCGATGCCAGCGAAGCATCCAGTAGGCGGTCCACGCCATGTCGAACACGTGGTAACAGTCACGCAGGCCGGCCCATCCGTTGTCGCGGACCCAGTTATGCGAGCCGTCCTCGCCCCGCCAGTAGATCGTCGGAAACGCACCATCTTGTTGCGGGGCGTGCAGGGCCAGGTTGAGCACCCCCCGGGCCTGCTCCATGATCCGTGAGTCTCCGGCACGCCGGCCATACACGTACATGCCGTATGCCGTCCGCAAGGTCTGGAACCACGAGTTGAACCAGCAATCCTCGTTCGTGCCGAGCTTGTTGGACCACTTGTTGCGCTTCGACACGAGCGCGGCACACCGCTCGCCGTCGCAGTCGAATTCCCGATAGACCTCCTGTACGTACCGGTGCCAGGTCTCCTGCCGCCACGTGTCGAACAGGTTCAGTTGTTTGCTGGCGTAGTTGGTTTGGGCATCGGGTGATGCCAGCAGCACCGGCCGGCCGAACGTCTCCCACAGGTGGCTCACGACCCGGCGGTAGCCCTGGCGGGGCGGCTCGCTGCCCGAAAGAACGAGGATATGGTCGATCGCCAACTCCGCACCGTCCCACTCCAACCTCGCCTCGTCATCGCGGCTGTAGATCGAATGAGACGTCAGTTTGCTCGGCGCGATGCCGTAGCTGAACCACGGCGTGCCGCTCGGAGGGTTGCCCAGGTCCAGGGCGGCAGGCTGCCGGCGGAGCATGTCGGCACCGAGCGGACGCAAATCCGCAACGATAGACGCGAGCACCGGGCCTGCCTGAAAGATCACCGCCGGTGACTTGAACTGCCAGTGAGGTATCAGGTCGCTTTCCTGGCGCTTGATGCTCTGGGACCAGACAAAGTCAGGTGCGCCCGCGGCAAACGTGTACCGATCCTCGTAGCGGTTCCACTCATACTGTGGATCCGGAACCGCCCGGTGCGAGATTACCGCGCCGGCATCCGAGAGCGTGATCGTCCGCGTGATGTCGATCGCGTCGGCCCGGCCGCGAACAGCCAGGGCATCGCCGTGGCGTTCGAGGCCCGTCCAAGTGACGGGCACCGGGGCCAACATCCCGGAATCCGGGTGAGAGATGATGTGGTCCACATTGATGTGGCCCCAGTCTCCTGTGGCCTGATCGACGATGCGGAACGAGACTTCTCGGCCCACGTAGTCGGCCAGGTCCCATTCGGCGCGCCGAAACGTCTCGCTGCTCCGGCCGGTTGCCCGATGCAGCTCCTTGCCGCTCCGGGCATCAAGCACGGCGACATACGCCTGGTCCGGCTTCCGTCCGCCGCTGACCAGCAGCGAGACGTACCGGTGCGGGAGCGTGACCGGCCCGAGCTCGAGCTGACCGGTGTAGTCATCGTTGTAGCCGCCCCTGCCGTCCTCGCAGGTGCCGACAAACCACTCGCCGTGCGGGCGGAACCTGGTGCGCTTGGAGTGGGTCAGCACGTGCGGCGGCAGCCCCTCAAGCGTCACCTGCCGCTCGCTGTCCTGTTCAAAGTCGAACAGCACCTTGCCGTCGATCGGCCTGGCCAGTCGCATCTGTGGGCCATCGTACGCCAATGCGTCCCGCCACCCGTCCGGCGTGCGTACCTGGTAGACCTCGGTCAGCTTGCCTGCGAGCACGGAGACGGATACCCGATGGCCGTCGCGGGTGAGCCGGTCCGTGCCCGCTCCGGCAGCGAGACAGACAACAGGCATCAGCCCGGAGAGTAGCCATTGCCTGCACGGAAGACTCACATTCATCCGCCCTTGCTCCAGAGTCAATCCGCCGTGGATGCCCGAACGCTCTCGACGAACGTTGCGATGTTCTCAGCCGGCGTGCCCGGCGGGATGTCGCAACCGCTACTCATGATCCATCTCGCCCCGCGGGCGGCGGCGCAGACGGCCTCGGTTTGCCTCTTCACGGTATCGGGGGTGCCGAAACGGAAAACCGAGCTGGGATCGAGGTTGCCCCGAAGCCCGGCCCGGTCCCCAGACAGCGAAATCGCCTGATCAGGCGGCACCTGGTAGTCCACGTCAAGAAAGTCCACACCGGTCGAGATCATGTCTTTAATGATGCTGGTCGTATTCCCGCAAACATGCAACCCCACGAACGGCCAGCCCATCTCCTTGAGCCCGGCCACCAGACGCCTGTGATGAGGCAGAACGAGACGGCGGTACATCTCCGGCGAAATGAAGTTCGGCGAGCAGGTGGCCTCGCCGAGGAGCAACCCATGGGCACCGGTGCCCAGCAGCGGCCGCGAAAGCTTCAACGCCACGTCCGTCGCGAACGCCAGCATCTCCTCCACCGGCGCCGGCTGCTCGATCAGGTCGATCAGCATCTCCTCCACGCCGCGCAACTGGGATGTGATCAACAGGGACCCCCGCATGGTGGCCAGGATGAAGACCTCGCTGCCGATTTCCCGCGAGACTCGCTCGACAGCCTCGAAGAACAAGGGCATTCGGCCTCCGGTAGTCGGATCCCGGCGACGGAGCGTGTCCAGACGACCCGGTTCCGCCAGAAGATGCTCGTTGAGTACCGGCGCCGCGTCCGCCGGCTGCCTTACCGCCGCCCCCAGGGCCTGGGCTTCACCGGTCACCCCGAGCGAGAGTTGCACTCCGTCGAAGCCGAACCGCCGGCAGCCCTCGATCATCACCTGGGCCATCGCCCCGGCGTCGGTGAAGAACCGTCCCAGCGGAACCCCGGCGTGCTCCGCCAGGCCGGTATGCACCATCGGCAGGACCGGCGGGCGGTCAACGCCCCCTCCCGGGGAATCCCCGCCTCGGCCCGCGAGAACCTTGACAACGCGCTGCAGGCCCGTCATCTATACGGCTCCAGCTTACCCCCGTCCGCTTATCCACGCTGGGTTACAACGTCGCAAAGAAGCTGTCAATCTCCGGGAGGCGGTCCATGCAAGCTCCCAGCGTATTCAGGCGAATCGGGCCCGCGTTCATCGTCGGGGCCTGCATCATCGGGCCGGGAAGCGTGACCCTCATGTCCAGGACGGGCGCGCTCTACGGCTACTCGATGATCTGGCTCTCGCTGCTCTCGGGAGCCCTGATGGCGGGCTTCATCGCCCTGTTCATGCGCTTTGGCATCTACTGCGACGACACGTTCCTGGGTCTGGCGGGTAAGAAGCTCGGCCGATGGTTCGCCGTAGTGTGCGGGATTTCGCTCTTTTCGGTCGATGCGACGTTCCAGTTCGGCAACAACCTCGGCGTGACCAGCGCCACGGAGGTACTGTTCCCCACCGTGCCCAAGACCTTCTGGCCCATCGCCTTCACCACCGCCGCCATCCTCTTCATGTTCGCCTTGAAGAACATGTACCGCATCGTCGAGAAGATGATGACCGTCTTTCTGGTCGGGATGTTCTGCGCGTTCCTGGTCAACCTGGTCTGGGCCGGGCCGAACCTGCCTGCCGCGATCAGAGGGGCATTCGTACCGGCTGTCCCCAAGGGTGTTGACTGGGTGACCGTGGGGGGCCTGGTGGCAACGACGTTCGTCATCGTCGCCGCCTTCTTCCAGTCCTACCTGGTCAAGGCCAAGGGATGGAAAGAAAAAGACCTCCCCAGCGCGGCCACCGATACCGTTCTGGCGTCGATCATATACACGCTCATCGGCACCGTGATCATGATGACCGCGGCTGCCGTGCTCCATGGACGTACGACCCAGATCACGTTCGAGAGCATGGTCGAACAGCTCGAGGGCATCTTCGGCCGGCACGGCAAGATCGTCTTCTGCGTCGGGTTCTTCTCGGCCGCCTTTTCGAGTTTCATTACCAACTCGCTGATCGGCGGCGTTCTGCTTAACGACGGCCTGGGCCTGGGGGGCAGGCTGGATTCGATACCGACCAAGGTCTGCGCCACACTCGTCCTGCTGATCGGCATGACGACCGCCATAGCGATTATCCGCCTTGAGCCTGAGCCTTCCAGCACGCCTCAGGTCGTTGTCCGGACCCAGCCTGCGGACCAGGCGGAGCCCGCCGCCCCGCCGCCCGCTCCCCGCGACCTCAAGGTAACTGCCATTGCCGTGGGGCAGTCGGCGACGATGCTCGCGGTCCCCTTCGGGACGATTGCCATGCTGGTCGTCCTCTTCGACCGGCGGGCCACCCGGGGCAAAGACCTGCCCCGGTGGGCCAAGGCGTTCGTACTCTTCGGCGCCGCCGTCCTGATCGGCATCGCGGCCGTGATGTACGTGAAGATCAAGCCCGAGGTCGTCGCACTCCTCGGGCCCGGGTGAGATGCCTCCTGCGAACCCGCTTCGCCGAGACCACAGCAGCCCCGCTCGGTCATGGGCAGCTCGTCGCGTTGCCGTTCCTGCTCTTGGCCAGGGCCATGTCGATCAGGTCGATGCTGCCGTCCAGATTCAGGTCGAAACGCGCCGTGCTTGGACCCAGCGGTTGGCCATTCTTGCTCTTGACCTGGGCCATGTCGATCAGATCGGCGTTGGCGTCGTCGTTCGTGTCCGCGGTCAAGGCCCGAACGTGCACGTCGTCGTCGCCGGTCAACGGCATGCCCTCGAGGTCGGTGACCCCGATCAGCGTGAGGGCCAGGCAGGATGCGTCCGGGACGCCCGAGATACCCACTTCATAGGCGCCGCCGCCGAGGTCGATCACGCCCGTGCAGGATGCGCCGCCGCTGAGGCTGATGTTGGCACAGCCGATGTTGACCGATTCGCTGAAGGTCAGCACGATGCGCTGGGGGCCGCCGGTGCGGGGTTCGGAGACTGACGATTCCACCGCCAGCGCGAGGGTGATATCGAAGTCACCCTGGGCACTGTGCGTCCGGCGTGAAGCGGCGGCCACCAGTTCCGGCGGGACCCCGGCGCAGCTCGCCGAGTGGCCGGCCATGTCCCGGATCAACGCCACGTCTACCACGTCGATGTGGCCGTTCCGATCCACGTCGTAACGCGCGTTCGTCTGGTCAAGCGGTTGGCCAATCCGGTTCGTGGCTTCAATCTCGTCATCCCCATCCACGACGCCGTCGCCGTTAACGTCGCCGCACAACAGCACGACCTGCACGTCGTTGTCGCCGGTCAGCGGCGTGCCGTCGAGGTCGGTGACGCCAGCAAGGGTGATGGTCAGGCAGGTTTCATCCGGGGCGCCGGAGATTCCCACTTCGTAGACGCCGCTGCCGAGATCGATCACGCCCGAGCAGGTCCCGATGCTCGGAACGATGTTGGTACAATCAATGTTGACGGGTTCGCTGAACGCAAGAAGGATGCGTTGGGCATTGTCCTGGCGACTTTCGACGGCCGCCTCATCCAACGGAAGATCGATGTCCCAATCGCCCTCTCCCACACCGTGTGACTTGCGGGAGGCGGCACTCACCAGTGCAGGCGGCGTGACGGTGGGAACGCCCTGGTACAGCCGTACCTTGCCATCAGCCGAGCCGATCAGCACATCGAGCAAGCCGTCGCCCGTCCAGTCGCATACGAACGGCCTGGACCTCGTCCAACTGGTACCTCCAATGTTTATGACAACGCCGTCGGCTTCGACGTACTCGCAGCCGGAGAAGGTCGGGGCGGCGTCGGTCCCCACGTTGCTGTAGAACAGCAGTTGGCCGACGGAGTTGCCGGCAAGGAGATCTTTCTTGCCGTCGTCGTCCAGGTCCTGCACGTGCGGGCTGGAACGACCTGACGGCACGCCCAGGTCGGCCCCGTCTTCCTGGGCGAAGGTCTCAGTCCAGAAAACCGGCAGGCTGTCGGTTCCCTCATTGATAAAGATATGGATTTTGCCGTCTATCGCCCCCGCCACGAGATCCTTCCTGCCGTCGCTGTTCCAATCCACAGCGACGGGGCACGCGCGGCCACCGACGTTGATGTCCGTCTTCTCGTCGGGCGGCCCCACCTGGAGCAACGTCCCATTGTCAAACGTCGGGCTCGCCTCGGTGCCGGTGTTCAGGAACAGTTTGACGGTACCGCCCGCCTGGCCCACGAGCAGATCCTTCCTGGCATCCGCATTCCAGTAAACCACCCGAGGGAAGCAACCGAGACATCCCGACGGGGTGCAGCTCACGTCTCCTCCGGCGGTATACTGTGCGTAAGTGTAGCCCGAGAACTGCGGGTCGGACACCGATGTCCCGACGTTCAGATACACCCGCACCTTGGCGTGGGACGAATCGGTTTTCTCACCGATGATTAGATCCTTGAGGCCGTCGTCGTTCCAGTACACGAAAGACGGCACCGAGTAGCTGGGTACGACGATGTTAGCGCCGCCAGCTTGAACGATTTCTTCCGGCCCCAGATTGAGTTGCCCGGCGGCGGGATGCGCCGCCAACCCCAGAAGTGCCAGCACCAGACTTCCGGTGCATAACAAACGCTCAAAACTTGTCTTACGCATCGTTTCAACCCTCCTAAGCCCACGTGTCAACCTGCAGCCTACTGCTTGATGGCAGTACTGCTCTACGGTGATAGTATCCAACAGCTTACCACGAATCAAGTGCTTCATGGGAAAGCTTGGAATCAGACCCATTTTTCATAGGAAAGCTTCGGACAAAGCCGGCGGTGTTCCGTGTTGCTGCAATTCTGAGTGCTTCAGTGTCGAATCGTGGAACGAGGCGGGGTGTTGGTTCTAGCTCTGGGGCAGGACGGTCTCGGAGATTGTGACATTCCCGCCTCCGGCCGCAAACGGCGCTAACGGGCTCGGCGCCCCGGTTTTCGCCGCGGCGGCCGCTGCTGGTCCGGGCCGGGACGAGAGACCCCGTCGGCCGGCTGCGACGTTGACCGTGCCGGGCGGGAAGTCGTTGACCGTGCCGGCCGGGACGCCGGTTGGAATCGCTCGGCTGCTGCGATCTGAGCCGACGTCGGCAGCTTCATCAACCGCTGCCTGAGTTCGCTGAACATGCTCTCGATGGGCGCGTTTAGTTCCCGGTACCTCTGGCGTCGCACCTCGGGATCCTCGATCTGATGAAGCGTCTCAAAGTTCTGCTTTTGAGACTCGCGATAGGCGTCGCGCTGCTGTTTAAGGGTGCGCAGTGCGGACTGGGCAGTGGCTTGCTGCGATTCATCGAGCTGATAGCGGCGGGTGAAGTCCTCCACGTAACGATCCCACGGTTCCCTGCCGGCGAACCCCCCTGGTCCCCTATCGCCTCGCCGAACTCGCCACTCGGCCCGACGGCTCTCCCACTCCGCCCGGCGCTGCTCGCGGCGTTGGCGCCCTTTCTCGACCTGTTCAGCGGGCAGCAATGACTCGATGACCTCGGTAGCCCGTTCGTAGTTCATCAGCGGGGAATCGTGCCAGATGGTTCGCATGCGGTCATGGATTTCGCCCATACGCTGCTCGTTGGTGTCCTCGCCGGCGCGCTGCTTGCGCCACAGCTCGCCCATCTCCTCCCGAAGGGTCTGAAACTCCTCAAGATGGAGCTTGCCGTATTGGCGCTGCTGTGCTTTGAGCTGCTCCAGCCGCGCGCGAACCGCCTCGCGCTGCTCATTGGTCAGCTCGTAGTTCGATGCGAAGCGTTCGAGGTAGTGCTCCGCGACACGCTCATACATTCGCTCGCGGTCGTCGGGGGTGAAGCCGAAACGGGCTCGTGACCGGCGGGGGCCCCGCTCACCGGGCTCCTGGGCCCGTCCCGGGGTAACGAAGACCCACCCGGCACCGAGAATGAGAATCGCGGCTGCCATTTGTCGGGTCATAACCGTTGTCTCCCGCAAGAGTGCGCTTCGCGCTTCGCCACCCAGATCGCCTCCTCTCTTCCGGCGCTGGGGGCCGCCTGTCATTCTACCACATCGGGCCAGGAAAAGATCAAATCCGAGCCGATCGCGTCCGGGGGCGAGCACCCGTGGTATACTATTCCGGCCGCCGGAACGGCCGCCTGCATGAGAGCGTGGGGCCCGGCCCGAATCGTCCGAGATGAGAACTTGTGCACCTCCAATGAACGATAGGGAGTCATCATGATCAATCGACTGCTCATGGTCTCTGCCGTTGCCCTCGGCATGGTCGGCGTGTACACCGCCAGCTCCGGCCAGGATCCCGCGGGACGCGAAGCCGTGCCGGACCAGGATCGAGAACCGGCGGAGGAACCGGAGGCCGGCGACCCTGACGCCGACGTCCGCAAGGCGGCCCGTCAGGTTGATGCGCTCCTGCGAGCGAGCGCGGAGATAAACCCACCTCCGCACGAAAGGGTGAGGCGCGGTCAGGAGTTACGTCGCGAGCTGGAGGCCGAGGCCAACGGACTGCGGGTCCGTCTGAGGGATCTGCTCGATGCCGACAAGCTCAAAGAGGCTGAACAGGTTGAACGACGCCTTGCCGAAGTGATGGCGCAGCTTGCTCAGCTCCCTCCACCGCCTCCGCCCGGGGCCATCGAAGAGGAAGCGTCCCGGCCGAAGCGAGAAATAGGCGAGGCGCCGGGGGTCGGCCCTGGCGAGCGAGCTGATCGCCTGGAGCGCGAAGGCCGGGAGATCGTGGCGCCGTGGGACGGCCGGGGCATCCCGGGGCCGCGGTCCGGGATCGAGGAGATGGAGCAGCGGATCCGGCATCTCGAGGCCGCCGCCGATAACCTCCACGCCGCCGGCCTGCACGAACCAGCCGATCACTTCCAGCACCAGGCCGATCAGATGAGGCACGAACTCCTGGAGGAGCAAAAGGCCCGGGCCGCCCGCGACAAGGACCAGGCCCTCGCCGAGTTGCACGAGATGGTGCATCAACTCCGGGAGGAAGTCGAGGAGCTTCGCCAGACGGTGATCGAGCTGCGTGAACGCGTGGACAAGCTGTCAACCAGGGTCCGCCGCCAGAGGTAGGACGCTTGATCCTGTCCTGCGGGCGCGGGTGCTGCGCCTCGTCCTGCTGCCTGTTCATCTTTCCTTCCACACAGGCCGGTCTGGTGGTTACAATCCCGGTCATGAAAGCGAGCGATCTGGCTGGGCGACGAGTGGTGGTGATGGGCCTGGGGCGGTTCGGGGGTGGGATTGCGGTGAGCCGGTGGCTCGTCGAGTGCGGTGCCCGGGTCACGGTGACCGACCGTGAGTCAGCCGACGTGCTCGCCGAGAGCGTCGTCCAACTGGCCGGGTTGCCGGTGACTCTGCATCTGGGGGGGCACGACCCGGGCGACCTGGATGGGTGCGATCTGCTCGTGGTCAGCCCGGCGGTTGACAAGGCCAGGTCCGAGTTCGTTCAGGAAGCCGTCACCCGCGGGATTCCGCTCAGTAGTGAGATGAACCTCTTTGTCGAGCGTTGCTGCGCCCGGCTGGTGGTTGGCGTGACGGGATCGGCGGGCAAGAGCACGACCACCGCGATGATCGGGGCGATCCTGACGACCGCCTGGTCGGCGGGGCATCTGCCACCAGTCCACGTCGGCGGCAATATCGGGTGCTCACTGCTGAGTCATCTGGATCACATGACCGCGGATGACATCGTGGTGCTTGAGCTGTCCAGCTTCCAATTGGAGGATCTGGCGGCGTTGGCGTGGAGTCCCCTGGTGGCGGTGATCACGAACATCAAACCGAATCACCTGGACCGGCACCGCACCATGGAGGCCTACACGGACGCCAAGTTGAACATAGTCCGGTTTCAGTCGCCGGACAGTCTGGTGTTGATCCACCGCGAGCAGGGCGCTCTGGCAAGAGAGGTCGAACGTGTGGGCGGGGGCCCGCGAATCCGCCGCTACGAGTTTGAGCCTGGATTCAGGGATGCTTTGCGCGTGCCGGGCCGCCATAACGAGGAGAACGCGGCCGCCGCGGTGGCGGTTGCACGGGCCGTGGGTCTCGGGGACGATTTGATCGCGCGGGGGCTGGCCACGTTCACCGGTTTGCCGCACCGTCTTGAACTGGTCGGTGAGCACGACGGGGTCCGGTACTTCAACGATTCCAAGTCAACCACGCCGGAATCGGCCTGCATTGCCTTGGAGACGTTTGCCGAGCCGGTGGTGATGCTGGTGGGGGGCAGGGACAAGGGAATGGCGTTCGAGGACCTCGGTAGCCGGCTCGCCTGCAAGGCCAGGGCGGTGGTGTGCTACGGCGAAACCAGAGACAAGCTCTTCGAGGAAGTAGCGAAGCACGTGGACCGTTCATCGCGTTCGGCGCAGGTGGAATTGGCCGACGGCTTTGAGGAGGCGGTTGGCCGGGCCCGGAGCCTGGCCCACCAGGGCGACGTCGTGGTGCTGTCGCCCGCCTGCACCAGTTACGACATGTTCAGCAACTACGAGGAGCGGGGCGAGGCCTTTCGCAAGTTGGTTCGCTCGCTGGCGGGGTGACGCTGGTCTGAGCGAGGCAAGTCGGGCATAACCATTCGTTGGAGGCGTCGAGGGTCGGCAAGAGTTGCCGGCCTCAGGCAGGAGTTGCGCGGCGCGGGGAGGAAGCGCGGACGACGCCCCCAGGGCGCCTGCCTGGTTCACCAATCTCCGTAATCTCTTGTATACAAAGCACTTACCGTGTGTGGGGATCGTTGCGCCCTCCGCAATTCGCGCGCCGCGATGTTCTGGCACACCGGTTGCCCGACGCCGGGGCAAGCACCGTCGGTCCACCTCGATGAGTAGCGGGTGATGACCGGCTTGCGTGAGGAGTGTGTCGATGGGCGTGCGACTGGTGCACGGAGCGACGGATCGCAAGGGAAGGTCCATGGATTGGACCACCATCGGCGCGCGCATAGTGCAGGCCGCCATCATGGCCAGCGATATTCATCTGGCCGAGCGAGTCCGGATGACGCACGACGGACCGGCGGTTGAAGAGGCCGGGGCAGCCTACCGCGGGAGGGACGAATAGATGAAACGGTAGCTGGACCGGCTCAAGCGAAGGACGGGCGCTATCCGCGTGACGAATGAGCCGCCGGTAAGCGAGGTTGGATACGCGATGGTCTATGGCATTTATCAATCAGCAGCCGGCCTTCAGGTGAATCAGTATCGACAAGCGGTACTGGCCAATAACCTGGCCAACGTCGATACGGCCGGCTTCAAGCATGATCTGACCATCGTGCGTGAGCGTCAGGTGGCGTCCGAGGAGGATATCACCGATTCGTCCTGGAGCAATCCGGGGTTGGATCGGATGACCGGCGGTTCATTCGTCGCGCCGACGCATACCAGCTTTGAGCAAGGGGTGATCAAAGCGACAAGGGGTCCGTTGGATGTGGCCCTGGCAGGCGACGGCTTCTTTGCGGTGCGTGACGGGGACGCGGTGCGCTACACTCGGGACGGGCGATTCACGCTCAACGCCGGCGGCGAACTGGTCACGGTTGCGGGAAACCATCCGGTGCTCGACGACCAGGGGCAGCCGATCGTGGTTTCCGAAGAAGCCACGGACAAGGTGCGGATTGAGGCAAGCGGGGAGGTGCGTGCGGGCAACGCGACCTTCGGGCGGCTGGGCGTAGTCGGCTTGGAAGACACCTCGCGGTTCCGCAAGATCGGCGGGAACCTGTTCGAGGCGGTGGGCGTGGAGCCGGCGCCGCGGGCCGCGCAGTTGCGCACGGGGGCGGTCGAGGCTTCCACGGTCGATCCGACGCAAACAATGGTGGCCATGATCGAGGTGTCCCGGGCCTATGAGCTCAATGCGACGCTCATTGGCCTGGCGGATTCGACGTTGGGACGGGCGGTCAATGACATCGCCCGGCTTCGGTAGATACCGAAAGGTTGAGTAAACGCGATGGGTATCAGCGCGATGCATGCTGCCGCCACGGGGATGAGAGCGCTTGACACGAAGCTCAACGTGGTGGCCAACAACCTCGCCAACGTCAATACCGTCGGGTTCAAACGATCGCGGGTGAATTTCGAGGACCTGCTGTACCAGATTCGCCGGGAGCCGGGCGTGCGGGATGTCAACGACGAGCCGAACCCCCACGGCATCCAGGTCGGGCTTGGAGTACAGGTCTCGGGTACGCAACTGAATTTCGAGAACGGCACGCTCGACCTGACCGGTCGGGAACTGGACGTAGCCATCGAGGGGCCGGGCTTCTTCAAGGTCAGGACCTACCACAACGGGGAGGAGATCATTGCCTACACCCGTGCGGGCAACTTCGTCCAGAACGCCAACGGCAACCTGGTGCTGGCCAACAGCGACGGCTCGCTGCTGGAGCCGCCGGTGACCCTGGGGGAAGACGTCATCCAGGTCGAGATCGAGCGGACGGGCCAGGTCAGGGTTCTTCAGCAGGGCAACCCGGAGTTGGTGCAGGTGGGTCAGATCGAGCTGTCCCGGTTCGTTAATCCCGAGGGTCTGCTCTCGATCGGCAAGAACCTCTTCATCGAGACGGATGCCTCGGGGACGCCCATTGAGGGTAACCCGATGGAGGACGGGCTCGGGGCCCTCAAGAGCGGGGTGCTGGAAGGCAGCAACGTCGAGCCGGTTCGTGAACTGGTGGACCTGATCTTCACCCAGCGGGGGTTTGAGTTGAACTCTCA
>Ga0307434_1000617_pt1 | contig 22403 bp, 18 predicted proteins | sample SalMarWE160220MG_FD_202156 | JGI IMG/M metagenome (GOLD analysis project Ga0307434, IMG submission 202156) | Salt marsh sediment microbial communities from the Plum Island Ecosystem LTER, Massachusetts, United States - WE1603-220 | ecosystem: Environmental > Aquatic > Marine > Intertidal zone >... | reverse complement strand
CTCTATCTCTTTGAAGCTACCTTTCCTCTCCTGGAGAGGGAGATGAGGTGTTTCTGGCCTGAATTGCGGTTCCCAGCTTTCTTCTTCCTCTCCACTTATTTTTTCCTCAATAACGCTGGGCTTCAGGTCATACATCTCGACCCGTGAGGTATCGCCCCGGAGATATTTGTCTATGGCGATAGCCCCTCTCCGGCCAGCCGCAATAGCTTCTATAACCATGCCTGGTCCGGAAACAAAATCCCCTCCGGCAAAGACCTCGGGAACATTGGTGACCAATCTGTTCTCATCAACTGCCAGCCTTTCCCACCGGGTACGCTCAAGAGCACTATCCGGGGGTAAAAACGACAGGTCTGGAGCCTGCCCCACAGCAGCAATGACGGTATCCGCCGGAGCGAAAAACTCTGAGCCAGGAATGGGAATTGGGCGACGGCGTCCACCGGCATCAGGCTCACCCAGCTTCATCTGGACACACTGTAAACCGGTCACTTTCCAGTCGTCGCTTACTATGCGGGTGGGGCTGACGAGGAAATTAACCTGGACGCCTTCAGCCAGAGTCTCATCATACTCCACCTCAGTTACCGGCATCTCTTCCCGCGACCGACGGTAAAAGATACTCACCTCATCGGCACCAAGGCGAAGAGCTGTGCGAGAAGAGTCAAGGGCTACATTACCACCGCCGATAACAGCTACCTTGCGTCCAATCTTGACAGGCTTGCCAACCTTCACATCCCTGAGAAATCTCAAGCCATAGTAGAAGCCCTCGATGTCCTCCAGTTCTCCGGGTATGCCAATGTTCTGGCTCCTTTGTGCCCCAGCGGCAATAAAGACAGCTTCGAAGCCACTATCTTTGATATCCTCTATGGTGAAATTTACGTTGATTGGCGTGTCGTATTTTATCTCCACTCCCCGCTTGGCGATATAATCTATCTCTTTTTCAATAACTTCCCGCGGCAGGCGAAAGTCGGGTATAGCTACCGAGAGCATACCTCCACCTATGGGGAGGGCTTCGAAGACCGTGACAGGATAGCCCATCTGAGCCAAAAAGTAGGCGCAGGACAGTCCTGTAGGTCCCGCCCCTACCACCGCTACTTTTTGACTGTGAGTCAGGGGAAAGGGTTCTGGTTCAGGTAATTCTTCGATGTGATCAAAATACCAGTCGGCGGCAAAGCGCTTAAGCGCCCTGATAGCTACGGGGTCATCGAGTTCCCCGCGGCGGCACCTCCCCTCGCAGGGGTGATGGCAGATGCGGCCGCAAATAGCGGGGAAGGGATTGCGCTCCCTGATGGTGTTGACAGCCTCCAGATACTCACCATCGGCAATTTGAGCCACGTATTTGGGGATATTGATTCCTACCGGGCAGGTATGCTGACACGGTGATATCATGAGGGCATCGCACACAGCGGCCGGGCATTTCTTCTCTTGTATGTGGGTTTCATATTCATCTCTGAAGTACTCAAGAGTGGTGAGCACGGGGTTGGGACAGGTTTGCCCCAGACCGCAGAGCGAGCATTCCTTAACCGTCTTGGCTATGGTAAGCAGAGTATCCATATCCTCTTCACGCCCCTTGCCCTGAGTGATTCTGGTAAGTATTTCCAGCATTTGTCTGGTTCCCAGGCGGCAAGGGACACACTTCCCGCAGGACTCAGATTGAGTGAAGCTCAAGAAATACCTGGCTATCTCCACCATACAGGTGGTCTCGTCCAGCACCACCATGCCGCCAGAGCCCATAATTGAGCCTAATTGAGCCAGTGTTTCATAGTCCACGGGGGAATCGAGAAATCGAGCAGGGATACAGCCACCTGAAGGACCACCCGTCTGCACCGCCTTAAACCGCTTGCCCCGGGGGATACCACCCCCGATATCAAAGATGATGGTGGATAGAGGAGTGCCCATGGGCACCTCCACTAACCCGCTGTTGGCAATCTTCCCCGTGAGAGCAAAGACAGCCGTCCCCTTGCTCTTTTCAGTACCGATGCCGGCAAACCAATCAGCCCCGCGGTCAATGATAACGGGAATGGAAGCCAGACTCTTTACATTGTTGATATTGGTGGGCTTTCCTTCCAGACCTGATTGGGCGGGAAATGGGGGGCGGGGGCGAGGCATGCCCCGTCGGCTCTCAATTGAAGCCATTAGAGCTGTTTCTTCACCACAAACAAAGGCCCCGGCGCCTTCTTTGATGTGCACCACAAAATCAAAGCCCGAGCCGAGAATATCTTTACCCAAAAAGCCCCTTTGCCGGGCGTGCTCTAAGGCAGTGTGAACTCGCTTTACCGCTAAGGGATACTCAGCACGGACATAGATGTAGCCCTCATTGGCACCTATGGCATATCCAGCAATGGTCAGCCCCTCAACAACTGCGTGGGGATCTGCTTCCAGGATGGAGCGGTCCATAAAAGCACCGGGGTCGCCTTCATCGGCATTGCAGATGACATATTTCTTTTTTCCGGGAGCATTGCGGCAAAACTCCCACTTGCGACCGGTGGGAAAACCAGCGCCACCTCGCCCGCGAAGGCCAGATTTCTTAATCTCCTCAATAACCTGCTCGGGAGTCATCAAAAGAGCCTTTCTCAACGCCCGATAACCCCCGCGAGCAATATAATGCTCGATTTTTTCCGGGTTGATTTGCCCGCAATTCCGCAGAATGACACGCTGCTGTTTTTTGTAGAAATTTATCTCTGAGTAGCGTGGTATGGCTTCGCCAGTTACCGTGTCATGGTAGAAAAGGCGTTCCACAGGCTTGCCATCTCGAAGATGAGAGGTGACAATTTCTGGAGCATCCTCGGCCTGGACATGGGTATAGAAAATGCCTTCAGGTTCGATGACTACATTGGGACCCTGCTCGCAGAAACCGTGACAACCAGTGAAATCCACCTCGGCATGGCTTATCCCTTGCCGGCTTATTTCTTCCTTTAGAGCCTCATAGACAGCATCAGAGCCGCTGGAAAGGCATCCTGTTCCCTGACAAACAAAGATGGTGCAATGGCTTTCCATATTACTTTTCACCCTCTCGATTCTTAAGCAGTTGCTCCACTTTTTTAGGGTTCATATGACCGTGGACGTGGTCAGCGACGACTATATTTGGGGCCAGGGCGCAAACGCCGATGCAGGCCACGGTTTCCAGTGTATATTCCAAATCAGGGCTAGTCTCCCCTTCTTCTATGCCTAGGTGCTGCTTAACCAATTTCAGTATCGTCTTCCCTCCCCGCACATGGCAAGCTGTCCCTCGACAAACTCTAACAACTTTTCTGCCCCGTGGCTGAGTATAAAGCTGGGCATAAAAACTAATCACCCCTTGTACCTGACTGGGGAAAACCCCCAAGCTTCTGGCTATAAGCGGTATAGACTGAGGAGGGATATACCCGAACTCACTTTGGATTTTTTGCAGCAGTGGTATCATTGCCCACTTCTGCTGACTATATTCAGAAGCGATGGCATTTATTCGTGCTAGGTCAGCCTTTGTGATTGTCTTCGCTTTATTCATGAAGTTCCAGCCTTTCTATTCTCATATTAAGTAGCACGGGGGGCTTGTCCCCCATCCTTTTGTCGAGGACAAGCCTCGGCATTACAACTTCTCCCCTCAAGGGGGAGAAAATTTCTCTATTTTTACGCTGCATGCTTTCAGTGAAGGCGCTTTTGTTTCGGGATTTAAGACAATGTCGAATAGCTCATTAACCGGAGTCTCTGGGAATGAAACTGGCATAAAGAGCATCCCCTGACGCAGTGTATCGGTAATCTTGGCTATTGTAGTCACCTCGCCTACAGGTGAGATTACCTTGACCTTCTCACCATCAGTGATGGTAAGTTTTCTGGCGTCAGACTCACAAACTTCCACAAAAGCCTCCGGCGAGAATTTTTTCAATCGTAGAGACCTGGAGCTTCTGGAGCCAGTGCCGAAATGATAAAGAATAGTCCCGGTGAGCAGAGTAAAGGGATAATCTGACTTTCTCTCCCCTGCTTGTGGAGTATATTTAATGGGGGAGAAACGGGCAAATCCCTTTAAGAGTTGTCTACCATAGGTGCGTCCTGTTTCCCCGTAGGCTAATTCATCCTGTCTTTCGAAATCAGTATAGTCTTCGTATGAAGGAACTAATTCCTCAATCTCACTCATAACATCCTGTAGAGAGGAATATGGCATCGGGGACCCCATTTTGTCAGCCAGCCGCAGAATTATCTCCCAGTCTGGCAGGCTTTCACCAATAGGCTTGATCGCTTTACGCACCCTGTTTACCCTGCCCTCGAAGTTAGTGAATGTCCCTTCTTTTTCGGCGAAGCTTGCGGCAGGTAGAACTACATTTGCCAGTTTGGCCGTCTCAGTAAGGAACATATCTTGTACCACCAGAAAATCGAGGGAAGATAGGACTTCTGTAATGAGTCTCGAATTTGGAAAGCTCAAGACAGGATTTTCTCCTACGATGTACATGCTCTTAATTTTTCCTCTTTTTGCCTGCTTCATGATTTCCAAGGCTGTTAGCCCAGACTCAGCCGGCAAGCTTGCTCCCCAACGTTCTTCGAACATCCCCCTGGCCTGGGCATCCGTTACACTCTGATATCCAGGCAGAAATTTGGGCAGTGTTCCCATGTCGCAGGCGCCTTGTCCATTATTTTCTCTTTGTAGCGCATACACGCCACCCCCCTTACGCCCGATATTTCCCGTCAGTAACGCCAAATTTGCCAGGGCCCCTACACCATCAGTCCCTCCGGTATGCTGCGTGATTCCTGTGCCATAGACAATTGCCGCCCGGCTTGCCTCGGCGTATAATCGAGCGGCGGCACGAATCTCTTGACCTATAATGCCAGTAGTCTTCTCGACATACTCCAGGGTATACTTTTTCAAGCTTTCGTCAAAAGCTTCAAAGTTATCCGTTCTTCTGGCGACAAATTCCTCGTCCAGCAAGCCTTCGTCAATAATCACCTTGGCCAGGCCATTTATAAGAGCCACATCAGTGCCGACCTCGGGTTGCAACCAAAGATGGGCAAACATAGAGAGCTTTGTCTGTCGAGGGTCTATCAGCAGTAACTTGGCACCTTGCCTTTTGACAGCACGCTTTATGGCATAACCGACGGCAGGGGCTGAGGAACTGGGATCAGCCCCGACAACCAGTATAAGCTCGGTTTGTTCCAAGTCACCAAGATAATTTGTAGTGCCGGAGAAGCCAAGGGAAGACCCCAGGCCGATACGACTGGCGGAGTTGTACAAGCGACTGCCATTATCAATATTGTTGGTGCCCAGCACACATCTGGCGAATCTCTGCAAGAGGTAGTTATCTTCGTTGGTGCACTTGGATGAACCTAGAACAGCTAGGCTGTCGGACCCTCGCTTATCCTTTACTCGCTTGAATCCAGTAGCTACTTGCTCCAGGGCTTCTTCCCATGACACCTCCTCAAAAGTGTTATCCCTCTTGACCAGGGGTTTGAGCAACCTATCCGGGCTATGGATAAAATCACAGCCATAGCTTCCCCTCACGCAGAGCGTGCCTTTGTTCACCGAGCTTTCCTTGCCTGGCGCGATCCGCACTACATATCCATCCTTGGCTTCCAGGCAAATGCTACAGCCACAGCCACAGTAGGGACAGGTTGTCTGGACAACAGTCTGGGTTGTTCCTCTATATATTTTCTCCTTCTCCGTCAGCGCGCCTGTAGGGCACAGCGCCACACAAGTTCCACAGAAGGTACACTCAGAGTTTTCCAGGGGCAAATTGTTCAGTGTCGCCGGTATGGTCGTAAATCCTCGTTGAAAGTAGTCAATAGCACCTTCAACGACTAGTTCCTGGCAGGCTCGAATACATTTAGCACACAATATGCACTTGCTCAGATCCCGTTCAAGGAAGGGATTGACCTCCCCAATGCTGGCTATCTGGGGAATTCTTTGAAGATCCACCAATCCGATGCCCAGGTCTGAGGCAATTTGGCGTAGCTGGCAGCGATTGCCTTTATCGCATACCAAGCAAGAATCAGGATGGCTGGCTAGCATCAGCTTAACTATGGTCTTGCGGCGCTCTATAACCCGATTGGAAAGGGTATTGATCACCATTCCCGGCGCTATCGGGGCGACACAAGATGCCAATAAGGCGTTATTTCGTTCGTCTTCTACCAGACAGACACGGCAAGCCCCGACTGAAGAGAGTTGAGGATCGTGGCAGAGTGTGGGGATATCTATGCCTGATTCCTTCGCCAGTTCTAGGATGGTCATCCCCGGATAGCCACTTACCTCACGACCGTCAAGAGTAATGGTTATCGGCTGCAAACCAATATCCTCCTTCATAACCCAGCAGTTGGGGGTAAGGATTCCCAAAGGGGATTACTTATTTTTATCTAGACCCTCCGGCCAGTTGGCAGACACGTAGGCAAAAGACCGAGGGAAGTATCTTCCTTCACCTACTGTCCTTATGCCAGTCAAGAGGTCGGAACTGGCAGCGCTCTTGGCAATAAAGCCGTAAGCCCCTACCTGCTTAGCAACAAACATGTTCTCCTCTTCGTCATATTGGGTTAGAATCAAAACCTTTGTCTCTGGATATTCCTCGGTTATTTGTTTCGTTGCTTCAAGTCCGCTCATCACCGGCATGACTATATCCATCACCGCCACATTCGGCGTGAGACGCTGCACTTTATCAATGGCATCTCGCCCGTCAACAGCTTCACCTATTACTTCCATGTCTTTTTGCAGACTCAGCAGGGCGCAAATTCCTTCCCTGACTACAGCATGGTCATCTACCACCAGCACCTTGATTCTTCTCAGTGTCTTATCCAGGAATTTCTCAGCCCAGGTCACTATTGAATCTGACTCGACTGGCTTGATTAAATATTGTTCGGCTTCAAGCTTCAAGCCCTCGTCCATACGCCATCCCTTAATCACACGCTTTTCCGGTGGGGCATCAACCACAATGAGAGGCACTTCTCTGAAATTAGGGCTCTGTTTCAACCACTGGTGCAGCCGAAAGGCATCTCCACGCGGCATTATTGTGCCCAAAATAATCAGGTCAGGTTTTTCGTGACGCGCTACCTCCTCTGCCTCTAATCTGTTGCCAACGGTAAGCACCTGCCAACCTTTTGCCAGTAATTTAGCTTGCATATCCGCAATGAACTCCGACTCATCATCCACCAGCAGAATTTTAGTGTTCCTTTCCATATTTCACCCCCTTACCAAATACACATTTTAGGAATTATTTTAGCCTCCTACTCTAAATTATAATGCCCGGTCTACTGAAGGAATAGAGGCGTTTACCCCAGGAGTTGGGGGAATATCACCGCAATTTTCTGCAGTCAATCACCCATTTATGCGGATAACGCTTCCCATTGGTGGGGTGCAGGAAAGACGGGGTGTCGTGAAGGCTACGAGGCAATAATCTCAGACGCTGACAATGCCCTTGCGCAGGGCATATTTGAACAGGTCAAGGCGGTTGTGAATATCCAGCTTGGCCATCAGGTTGGTCTTGTGTCTTTCTATAGTTTTGGGACTAAGGACCAGCATTCGGGCTATCTCAAGAGTAGAGTGCCCTTCTACTAGCAGTTTTAGTACTTCTCTCTCTCGGGCGGTCAGTTGTTCGAAGGTATCCTTGTTTTTTCCTACTCTGGCTAGCTGTCGATAGTCATCGACTAAGAGTCTGGCTATGGATGGAGATAGGAAAGAATCCCCGCGGTACACAGATCGAATAGCTAAGGTAAGCTCTGAGGATGCAGATGATTTACTGATAAAACCGCTGGCCCCAGCTTCAATAACGGGTAATACATATTCCCTGTCTTCGTATTGGGTCAATACTATCACCTTTACCCCCGGGAACTTTTTACGTATTCGGCGAGTTGCTTCCAGTCCATCCATAAGAGGCATGACTATGTCCATAAGCGCTATGTCAGGCGAGAGCTTGGTAACCATTTCCAGCGCTTCTCTGCCATTGGTGGCCACGCCTACTGCTTCTATATCCCCGGTAAGAGCAAGCAAAGCACAGATACCGTCACGCACGATGGCATGGTCGTCAGTTACCAGTACTCTTATCTTCGCCATATCTAATGTCTTGACCTATTGAAATCTTGGCCCAAACCGTAGCTCCTGCTCCAATCTTGGACTCAATACCGCTGGTGCCGCCAAGGAAGCCGATCCTCTCTCTCATACTGAATAATCCACGGCCTCGCCCACTTTCCTCCACATCGGTGATTTTGGAAACATCAAATCCTTGCCCGTCATCGCTAATACTTAACGAGAACTCATCTGGTCGATATACCAGCACTATGGAAGCATTCTTTGCTTTAGAATGCTCGGCAATGTTGCCAATGGCTCCCTGAAAAACGCGGAAAAGAGCAGCTTCTACATCAGGGGGAAACCGCATCTCAGTCCCTTTAACCTCCGTTGTTACGTTAATGTTTAAGGGCTGAAGCCTATTCTTGGCATGCTGGCGAACAGCAGCGACTAACCCCAGCGTATCCAATACAGCAGGGTGGAGATTGGAAATTACCCTACTTACTTCCTTATGTACCTGCACTGTCAGCGCTTGGACTTTCTTCAGTCCAGCAATGAATTGAGCATCTTGATTACCGGATTTCGAGTAAATTTCGATCAGTGCTTCTAGCTGAAGTGCTATCCCGGAGAGCGATTGACTGGTCTCATCGTGTAACTCACGGGCAATCCTCCTCCGTTCCTCCTCCTCTGCTACAAGATTTTGTCGTGCAAGTTTGCGTAATCTTTCCCGTGCTTTTCTTAGCCGCTCGTGCAGTCCTGCCTGCTCGATGGCTATGCCAAGTTGGTCCCCAATCGAGTGCAAGAGATGCACATCTTCTTTGGTGAAGTGATGTGGCACATGGCTAGAAACGTTGAGCACTCCTAGAACGTTATCTTTCGCTCGGAGAGGGACGCTGATGAATGCCATTAGACCTTCTAAACTTATCAAATCAAGCCGGGCAGCGTTTGGTTCCGAAGAGATATCCTCCAGTAGCACTGCCCTGCCGCTTTGAGCTACTTTTCCTGCAATTCCCTCACCAAGCTTAAGATGCATCTCTTCAGCATATTTGGCAGACAGGCCGTGATAAACACGGTAGGATAGCGTCTGCCCCGACTCATCCAGGAGCATTATTCCTCCAACACTTCCGTTCACGATGTTGAGCACATTATCCAAGCCAATCCTAAGAATAGCATCCAACTCATGCAGACCGCTGATTGCCGCCGAGACTCGACTCAAAGCCACGAGGTCATGATAATATTTCTCAGCTTTGCTACCCTGATCAGATAGATTTAAATCAGAACTGGCTGGATCGGCAGCTTTCTCAACTCCATCACCTTTTTTCATTGTCCTTACTTCACCGAAGTAGCCCTAGATTTTCAGGAACCAGCAAGAAAACTCACAAGGTTTTTCACCACAAACAAAGATACTTTCCCTCCGAATAAGCCTATACAAAATCATGACCTTTTGCAACCTCTTGTGTTTGCTACAATTAAGCAACGCATTGCCTTCTTCCCCAAGATAGGGGAGTCATCCCTGGCATCGCCAGGCGGTGTAAATCATGATGGGGTTAAATGAATTGGGCAACCGCGTCATTTTAAGACATTGCCTATTGCTTGTTATTGGCGGAGAGGGTGGGATTCGAACCCACGGTCGGGAAACCCGACACACGCTCTCCAGGCGTGCCTGTTAGACCACTCCAGCACCTCTCCGCGGAGAGGGTGGGATTCGAACCCACGAGGCATTTCTGCCTACCGCTTTTCGAGAGCGGCACCATCAACCACTCGGACACCTCTCCTTGGTTACATAGCCAATTATAGCATACAGGATCTTTTTGACTGGATGATGCTTGGCAGGCTTCCCTCCTATATAGTATGATTGCCCTACTTTGCTTAGTTTCAGGAGCCGCCTTTGATTTGGTTCAAGTTCGTTCTCTGCCTGGCCGTTATCTTATTTGCTGGCACAAAACTGGCTCAATATGGGGATGCTATCGCTGAGAAGACGGGTTTGGGGCGGATATGGATAGGGCTGGTGCTTATTGCTGCTATTACCACCATGCCGGAACTTGTCACTGCAGTCAGTTCTGTAGCACTGGTTCACTCGGCTGATTTAGCTTTGGGCACGCTTTTGGGAAGTTGCTGTTTCAATCTTTCTATCCTGGCTTTACTGGATATTCTCCACTCGCGTACCCCGGTTTTGTCCGTGGCAAGCCCGAGGCATGTGATAACGGCTGGCTGGGGAGCATTGCTCATTGCCCTTGCTGCCGCAAGCATAATCGCTGGTGGCAGGTTTTCCTTTTTGGGCTTGGGCTGGGTGGGCATCCCAAGCATTGTTATTCTTATACTGTATTTGCTGGGGATGTGGTGGATATTCCGTCGCGAACGCGGTCAGCGATTGCATGCTGCTCCGACTACCTCCCATCAATATGATAAGTTTACTACAAGAACGGTCTACATCAGGTTTGCTCTGGCAGCAGCAGCAATAATTGCTGCTGGAATATGGCTAGCCTTTATTGGAGATGAAATCAGTGAGGCTACTGGTTGGGGCAGCACCTTTGTCGGGACTTTATTTCTGGCGATTACTACGTCGGCACCGGAGTTAGTGGTTGCTGTTACTGCCCTCCGTATGGGTGCCGTAGATTTGGCAGTGGCTGATATATTAGGCGCCAATATGCTCGATATTGCTATCATTGCCCCGGTTGACCTTGCCCATGGTCAGGGATTTATTCTTTCCTCAGTATCAAGAAGCCATCTTATTATTGCCTCCGTGGCGGTGATGATGAGCCTTCTGGTTATTGTCGGGCTGAGGTTTCGGCGAAGGCGCAAAGTTTTTCGAGTAGCTAGCTGGTATGCCCCCGCTTTAATCGGGCTCTATATTCTTGGCGCTTATGCCTTATTTAACTCGGGAATTGGTTTGTGATACACTATTGAGAATTAAGCAGCCCCTGTAGCTCAGAGGATAGAGCGCTGGCCTCCGGAGCCAGGTGCAAGGGTTCGAGTCCCTTCAGGGGCAGTTTGTAATTAGGCTGTTTAAAAATGTAGTTGCCCAATTTATTTTACCCCACAAAATCATAGATTTGGTTGGGTGAGAGTGTGTTGGGCGACGAGGTCTGATAAATCGGGCAGCTACAAAAACCCCAAAATTGAACGGGAAATCAAAATTAAACAGCCTCTGTATGATAAGGAGGTGTTATGGCTGAGCTTCTTGAAGTAAGATGGCATGGCAGAGGAGGGCTGGGAGCGGTGACTTCGGCGGAGCTGGTTGCCCGTGCTGCTATAAGCGAAGGAAAATATGCTCAGTCATTTCCTAGCTTTGGACCCGAAAGGAGGGGAGCACCGGTACTTGCTTTCCTGAGGATAAGTGATGAATTTATCAGGACCAGGACAGTTATCTACGAGCCTGATGTAGTGGTCGTGCTTGATCCAGGGTTGTTGCATGCAGTTGACGTGGCCTCAGGGCTTAAGGAGAATGGTAAAATCATAATTAATTCCAGGAAATCGCCCGCTGAACTGAAGTCTGAATTTGGGTATAAGTGGCCTGTAGCTACAGTGAACGCTACGAAAATCGCCGGAGAAACTATCGGGCTGCCTATCACTAACACCGCTATGATAGGCGCACTGCTAAAAGTTACTGAGGCCGTGAAAGTTGATTCTATGGTTGAGCAGCTACATGAACGGTTCGGGGCGCGGGCTAAGGGAAATATCGAAGCCATGAAAAGAGCTTACAAAGAGGCTGTGATAGAGGAGTAAGAAATGACGGAGAAAAGGCTAAAAACGGGGTCTGATTTTACCTGGAAGGATATGGAAGTTGGCAATATCGTAACAGAGGTGGGAAATGCTAGCGTTCGGAAGACTGGTGACTGGAGGACAAAAAGGCCCATACTGGATAGAGAAAAGTGCACCAAGTGTGCCTTGTGCTGGATTTATTGCCCTGATGCCGCCATAAAGCCCTCTGAGGAAGGTTATTATGAGTCTGACCTTTATTACTGTAAAGGTTGTGGGATCTGCGCTAGTATATGCCCTGCAGGAGCTATAACTATGATAGAGGAGGAAGAAAAATGAGTAAAAGAGTGGGGTTAGAGGCATCACATGCTGCTGCCGAGGCAGCCAGAATGGCTGACGTTGATGTCATTGCTGCCTATCCCATAACACCCCAGACGCATATCCCCGAGAGACTCGCTGAGATGGTAGCTAACGGTGAACTGAACGCAGCTTATATTCCTGTGGAGTCGGAGCACTCGGCCCTGAGTGCTTGCCTTGGAGCCGCTGCTGTAGGAGCAAGGACTTTTACTGCTACTGCAGGTCAAGGCTTGGAACTTATGCATGAAGTTGTTTATGTTGCTTCATCTATGAGATATCCCATAGTCATGACAATATGCAACAGAGCTCTTTCTGCCCCCTTAAGCGTTTGGGGAGACCACTCCGATGCTATGGCTGTCCGAGATACCGGCTGGATCCAGGTATTTTGCCAGAACAACCAGGAGGCATTTGATATGACTCTTTGGGCATTTCGTGTTGGTGAAGATTCCAGAGTCCTTTTCCCCGTAATGGTTCATTTCGACGGATTTCACCTGTCTCACGTAACAGAGCCGGTTATCTTGCCAGAACAAAAAGAAGTAGATAGATTTCTCCCAAGATTCCAATACCCTTTTGCTTTAAACCCCGATAAACCAATGACCCACGGAGCTTTCGGTCCCCCCGACATATATGCAGAAGCGAAGGTAGCTCAAGAGGTGGCGTTCAGGAAATCCAAGGGTGTGATAATTCAAGGGTTTAAAGAATTTGGAGACATATTTGGCCGTTATTATCACCCCGTTGAGCCCTATAAGACAGAAGGAGCTAGAACGTTGCTTCTGACTATGGGGAGTTTTAGTGAGACAGCAAAGATTGCCATAGATACAAAGAAGAACAAAGGAGAATCTGTAGGGCTTATAAACTTGCGTCTTTGGAGGCCTTTCCCATTCGAGGAACTTCGCCAGGCGGTAAAGGATGCCGAAACTCTTATTGTTTTTGACCGATGTATCTCCTTCGGAGGTCCCGGGGGGCCAGTTTCCTCCGAAATTAGGTCAGCCTTATATAATGAAAAGGAAAGGCCAAGGGGTGTGAGTTTTGTAGGTGGTTTAGGTGGAAGGGACATGTCGGTAAAAGATTTTGAGTATGTTATTGACCGGGGTCGGGAGATCGTGGAAAAGGGCTCTGAGGAGTTATTTGAGACAGTGGGTATAAGAGGAAAGGTAACAGGTATAAGGGGGTAAAAAATGGAGGGGAAATTTATAAAAATTGGCAAAAATCGTGTGACCGCAGATGAGTTTGTCGCTGAGGGACATAGTTTTTGTGTTGGCTGTGGCGAAGCTTTGGCATTAAGACTTGCCTGCAAAGCCTTGGGAAGGGATGTAATAATTGCCAATGCTACCGGGTGCATAGAGATTTGCACTTCGCCGCTTCCTGTCACATCGTGGAGAGTTCCCTGGATACATACGTTGTTTGAGAACACCGCCGCTGAAATTTCGGGCATAGAAGCAGGGTTAAAGATTTTGATGGAGAAAGGCAAGATGCCTGAAAGGGACATTAAATGTGTGGCCGTAGCTGGAGATGGAGGTACAAGCGACATAGGAATGCAAGCTTTGTCTGGAGCGTTTGAAAGGAAACACGACTTTTTATATCTCTGTTTTGATAACGAAGCGTATATGAATACCGGGATCCAGAGGTCAAGTGCCACTCCTTATGGAGCTTCGACCACCACGGCACCTGCAGGCAAGCTTAGCATTGGCCAGACTACCTGGAAAAAGAACATGGCTGAAATTGCTGTTGCCCATGACATACCTTATGTAGCCACAGCCTGTCCCAGCTATCCTTTTGATTTAATAAATAAGGTTAAAAAAGGTGGGGAAGTCAAAGGGCCAGCTTATGTCCATATATTCTCTCCTTGCCCTACAGGCTGGAGGTACTCCACTGATTTAACTATTGAAATAGGTCGGCTTGCTGTGGAGACCGGCATTTTCCCTCTCTATGAAGTAGAAAATGGCCGGTATAAATTAAATGTCGACCGACCTAAGATTAGACCAGTTGAGGAATATTTAAAACCACAAGGCCGGTTCCGTCATTTGCTGGATGAGGAGATTGAAAAAATTCAAGAGCACGTAAATGAAGAATATGCCAAACTCAAGGCAAAGATAGCCTGTTTTGCAGCTTGATTTTTTCTAATAAGCAAGGTTGATTGCTTCAATTCTCCTTACCTACTATAATACTTAGCTATACGGGGTGTGGCGCAGCGGCTAGCGCGCATGGTTTGGGACCATGAGGTCGGAGGTTCGAATCCTCTCACCCCGACCATAATAACTCCCTTTCCATTTTGTAGAAGCCCAGGAAAAAATTTGACAGGGATTTGACAGGTGAAATGAACTAAGTTATAATTGTTAGACATGTCTAACAATTATGGGAGTAGGCAGTGGTAAAACAAGAAGCGCAAAGAGAGCAAAGCGCCAGCATGGAAGATTATCTTGAGGCGATAGCTAACCTCGGTGAGGAAAGGAAGGTGGTAAGAGTAAAGCAGATCAGCGAAATGCTGGGAGTTAAGATGCCCAGTGTGACCTCCGCCTTGAAAAAACTCTCAGAACAGGAGCTTGTGGAGCATGAGAGATATGGCCAAATAAAGCTCACTCCCGAAGGTGATAAGGTTGCCCGCGATGTGATTTACCGCCATGAGGCGTTGACCCGTTTTTTTGCTCAAGCTCTGGGCATTAACCGAGAAACTGCGGAAGAAGATGCCTGCAGGATTGAGCACGTCATTAGCCCCTTGAGTATGGAGAGATTGGCAAAGTTTGTGGAGTTTATAGAGGCCTGTCCCCTGGGAAGTGCTAATTTCCCCAGCAGATATGAATATTATTTAGAGTATGGAGAGCTCCCACAAGATTGCTCGAACAGAGGTGGGAGGAAAAGGAAATAAGAACGGCAAAAAAATTTGAAATCTGTAAGTTAAACAAGGCTAACTTATTAGGGATAGGGGAGAAGCTATGACTATGTATCAAAATGAGCAGTTGACCCTGGCCGAGATGAGGACTGGGCAGACAGGCACTGTGGTTGGAGTTCTGGGAGGACATGGCTTAATTCAGCGTCTGGATGCTCTGGGTATCAGGTCAGGGAAGAGAGTGACCAAGCTGAGTTCTACGCTATTTCGCGGCCCGGTTATTCTCAGGGCGAATAATGCCCAGGTGGCTGTTGGTTTTGGCATGGCTAGGAAAATAATAGTCGAACTAGATAAATATCTACCGCGAGCTTCCTAAGATGATGCGTATCCTGCTTGCGGGTAATCCCAATGTGGGCAAAAGCGCCCTTTTTTCTCGACTGACCGGTACACACATTATCGCTTCCAACTATCCCGGCACCACCGTGGGGTTCACTAAAGGGTATCTGAAGCTGGGGGAGGAGCGGGCTGAGCTTATCGATGTCCCCGGCAACTATACCCTTGAACCAAGTTCTAAGGCGGAAGAAGTGGCTGTGGAGATGCTCAAAGAAGGAGATCTGGTCATAAATGTCGTTGACGCCACCAATTTGGAGAGAAATCTCAATCTGACCTTGCAGTTGCTGGAGAGACAGACTCCAGTAATAGTTGCCCTCAACATGTGGGATGATACTCGGCATCGGGGTATAAATATTGATGCTGCCAAGCTGGAGGAACTTCTCGGAGTGCCAGTTGTACCCACGGTAGGCGTTACCGGACAGGGAGTAAGGGAATTAGTCAGGCGTCTTCCCGAGGCAAAGGTGCCCGAAAACGTTCGTCCCTATCCTAATAGTGATGAGCGGTGGGCGAGAGTGGGTGACATCGTGAGCCAGGCGCAATCGTTGAGCCATCGCCACCATCGCTGGTATGAGAATTTGGAAGATGCCAGTAGTCATCGGGTAGGCGGGATAGTTATCGCCCTGCTGGTCCTTTTTGCCACCTTCTGGTTCGTCCGATTCGTTGGCGAAGGAATAATTAACCATGTAGCTGGGCCTCTCTTTGAATGGCTGTGGACACCGTTGCTAGCCAAACTGAGCCTTGCTTTAGGGGCAGGTGGTTTCTGGCACAACGTCTTGATAGGTAACCTTATTGGGGGAGAAATTGACTATTTTCAGTCCTTCGGTTTGCTTAGCACTGGATTTTACATTCCCCTTGCTGCGGTGTTGCCGTATATCATCGCTTTTTATCTGGTGTTGGGGATACTGGAGGATGCTGGTTACCTGCCCCGCCTGGCGGTATTGATGGACACCATAATGCACCGGTTGGGACTACACGGTTATGCCATTATCCCCACTATTCTGGGCTTTGGATGTAATGTGCCTGGCATTATGGCAACCCGTATTTTGGAGAGCCGTAAACAAAGGTTTATTGCGGCGACTTTGATTTCTATTGGCGTTCCCTGTGCTGCCTTGCAGGCTATGATAATCGGATTGGTGGGGCAGCAAGGGGTGGGATACGTAGCTATGGTTTACGGGAGCCTGTTTATATCCTGGGTTATCATAGGGCTAATCCTTAATCGTGCTGTCAAAGGATTCAACCCGGAACTTCTGGTGGAGATTCCCCCCTATCGCTTGCCGTCGTGGCGGGTCATTGGTGAAAAGCTCTGGCTACGGGTCTCTGGCTTTATTAAAGAAGCCTTGCCCATAGTCCTCGGCACCATATTAGTGGTAAACATCCTGTACACTTTAGGAGTTTTCAATGCCATTGCTGATATTACCGCTCCGGTATTGACCGGGCTGTGGGGGCTGCCCAAGGAGACAATTACGGCCCTGGTCGTTGGCTTTCTGCGTAAGGATGTGGCCATGGGCATGCTAGCTCCCCTAGCACTAACTGCCAAGCAACTGGTTATCAGCAGCACGGTTCTGGCTATGTTTTTCCCTTGTGTAGCTACCTTTGTGATATTGGCTCGGGAGTTGGGGGTACGAGACTTGCTTAAAGCTGTTGGAATAATGATAGCAGCAGCCCTAATAATGGGTAGCTTGCAGAACCTGGTCCTGTAGGAGCTAGATTCACCGGGCTCATTTGGCAGACAAAAGCTCTTCCAAAATCTGCGAGATATCTTTGACAGCCAGCTTATCATCCAGGTCTTCTGCCTTCACGGCATCGGTGAGCATCGTCAGGCAACTGGGGCAGGCGACTGCCAAAGTATCGGCTCCGGTTTCGTAGGCTTCTCTGGCTCTGACTCTTGCTGGGCTATCCGCGCTGCCGGCTAAAAGGTCGGTAACGAAATTGCCACTGCCACCGCCACAGCAGAAGGCATCTCTCCTGTTCCGCTCCATCTCCACTAGCTCAATGCCGGGAATACTTTGCAATATCTGCCTCGGCTCGTCATAGATATTATTATAACGTCCGAGGAAACAGGGGTCGTGATAAGTAACTTTTGCTTTAGCTCGTGAAGGTTTTATCTTATTCTTCTCTATCAAATCATTCAAGAGCTGGGTATAATGACATAATTCAAAGCTTCCACCGAACGCCGGATAATTGTTTTTCATCGTGTTATAGGCATGCGGGGAAAGTGTGACTATCTTCCTTACCCCAAGCTCTTTGAATTTCTGGCAGTTTTTCTCCACCAGATTCTGAAACAGTCCTGTTTCACCCAGCATATATATCTCGTTGCCGCAGCATTCTTCTTCTTCACCAAGTATCCCGAAGGATATTCCTGAGGCGTTTAAGATATCTACCAGGCTCCTGGCCATTTTCTGTCCGTTTTCGTCGTACGAGCCCAGGCAGCCGACATACAGGAGATATTCATCTCCTGCCGCATACTTTTTGGTGCCGTTTGCCCAGGCAGCCCTGTCGCTCCTGAGTTGCTTAAAAGGATTTCCATAGCCATAAACAGCTTCAAAAAAGCGTGCCACACGGGGCGGTATTTTCCCTTTCTCGACCATATCGCTCCTGGCCCCAACAATCCAGTCAACAATATCAGGAGCGAACTTCATTGGACATTGCTCAGTACAGTTCTTGCAGGTTGTGCAGGTGTAAAGGATTTCAGCGAAGTGCTCTGACCATTCGATTTCACCCTTCAACCAGGCATAAATAAGCCAAAGTCGGCCACCGGTGGAATAGCTATCAAACCTGAACCTTCTGTAGGAGGGACAATTAAAGCTCGAGTAATCGGTAGGGAATTTACAGTAACCACATCTAAAGCACCTGTGGATCTGGCTGGCATAGTCCTTCTGTTGCATTATTTCACCTCCCAATTTCCGGGGTTCATGATTCCATTGGGGTCCAGGAGCTGTTTTACCTTCTTCATAAGCATAAGCGTATTTGGGTCCATCCTTTCCATGACCATCTGTTGTTCATTTATGTTTGGCTTCCAGATGACCCCGTCTTCCTCTAGAGCAAACTCGGCTGCTTCATCCAGGGCTACCTTAGCCCTTTTCATTTCGTCAGGATTGGCCCGATTAAACGTATAAGAGAAAGAGAACATCATAGAGTGACCCCCATCGATAACTCGTGCTGCCGAAGAATAAAAGAGTTTGTACTTTGAAGCCAGTTCCTCCAGCTTTTCCAAGTACGCTGGATATTTGTCGATCGGAGCAATTGGACCGCTATACTCGAACCCACCTCCCTTGCTCACGTCAGCAAACCTAGTAGTATCTTTCGATGGCATGGCTAAGAGCGACGGCTTCATGTCTGGGGTAACACTGACAAAGCCGCCATCCCTGCTTTCGAAGTACACCATGAGCGCCTGCCATGCCATCTTTTTCTTAAACTCAATTTCTTCCTCCAAGTCCCCTGTAATAAACGGCAGTATATAGAAATTCCCTTTGAACCTTAGCGGAATCGGCTGAGCCGTCACAACTATGTCTTCTACCATCTCGGTGTGGGCAAGCTTGCGTATGACCTCAGGTACCAAGTCTACCTTATCTGTCAGGAATAGCATGACATCTCTGATCTTCTTACATGGGTAAAGCTTCATCCCTAGTTTGGTAATTATGCCAGTGGTGCCAAACCAGCCCAGAAAGAGTCCGGATAAATCCGGCAGTGGAGCTCCCTTTGAGAACCAGTATGAAGACACTGAACACGAACCGATGCGGCAGAGTTCTCCCGTGGGCAGGACAACTTCCAGGCCGGAGACCATGTCGGAGTTGAAACCGTGCTGCTGCGACAGGCGCCCCTGTCCATGTATAACCGCGTTGGCTACTATTGTCGCTATGGGGGGTGAGTCAGGTATGCTATGCCGTAAGTGAGGGTGGTGTTTTTGCAGATAACTTTTCAATGCACCATGGGTAACACCGGCTTCAACGACGACGTATCTGGCCTTTTCGTTTACCTCCAGGATCCTATCCATTCTCTTCATGTCCATCACGATTCCGCCCTTGAGTGGGATCACCAGCCCGGTCAATGCCAACCCCCCTCCCTTGGGGGTTACCGGCACCTTTTCCCTATTTGCCAGCTTTATTATCTCCTGTACTTCCTCAGTTGTTTTGGGCATCACCACATAATCCGGCTCATGCGGCGGCATCAAGCCCGGGTCCCGGCCGTAGAAATAGCGCTCTTCCGCCCGGTTAGAAACGTAATCCTCACCAACTATTTTTTGCAGGGCTTCATATACATCACTCATACTATCTATCCTCCATTGTGGCTTGAAGGGCTGGCATACCCTCCAGAGGTAGTTTCTGCCCCCGCTCTTCACCTAGCGCCAGCCTGCACAGGTCAATCATGTGGATTGGATCGATTCCAGCTTTGGCAACCTTCTCAGCCAGAGAGTCATAGCAAGCCGGGCAGTTAAACACACAATACTTGGCTCCGAATTTCACCATATCATCTATGTTTTTCTTCTGTAAATCGTCTGCCATTGCTGGCCCTTTTGCCATCCTGATTATCTCGGCGCAACACAGGGCGTTCTCACGGTCGTATTCCCGTTTAACTCTCTCAACCCCGATTAGCCCGAATATATCATCAACAAAGTGGTCCATTTGTGGGCTAAGCCGGGCCGAGCAGTTTCGCTGGTAGGCAGCCTTCACGTTCAGTGGTTTTATCTCATCCTCGAGTTCCTTTAGCCTATTGTACAGAAATTCATAGTAATGGATAGGTTTGAACGGTACTTCGATGCCATAGGCTGGAGCAAGCGATGTAAAGCTGCCGTAGCATTCGTCGTGAAGGCAGATGACTTCCTTCACCCCGAGTCTGGTGATGTTGTCTATTACCTTAGGGAGGCGATCTTTAATTACCGACATCTTAGCATAGTGCAAATAGACAACATTGCAGAAAAACTCTTGACCGAAAAACGATGAGTGGGCGATATTCTCAAAGAGCTTCCCCCCAACCAGGGCATTGAGTTGTGGCATGAAACAGTATGACAAGGCCTTCTCCTCAACCTTGCCTACCATGAATCTGCCTACTGGCTGGCACTGGTTAATCCACATTGTGATGATTGGCCTCGGCGCCGGTAATATCCCTTTCTCTTCCTGCCGCTCAACAATCAGGTAAAATGGATGATTACCGAACGGGCAATATTCTTCGCAGGCATAACATGTGGTGCATGCCTCCAGCACAGAAGAATCCTCACCGTTGATTACCTTCTGCCACTCCTTCTTCGCCTTGTCCTTGTCCTTAAAATCCATGTACTGGCACTTAACAAGGCAGCTGATGGCTTTGCACTCGGCACATTTTGTCTTGTCAAATTTTAATTCAGGCAATGGCATGTCCCTCCCTTCGATTCTTTGTCACGCTACTCAAAATTAACCGAGCTTGCGTAATTCGGCTCTTAGTACCTTGCCTAAAAGGTTCTTTGGCAAGGATTCCGTAAATTGTACCTTTTTTGGCAACTTAAAGCTAGGCAAGCGGTCTTTGCAGAAGGCAATTAGTTCCTCTTCGGTTACGCGCTTATCCGGCTTTATGACGACGAAAGCCTTTATTTCCTCTCCATATACAGCGTCCGGGATGTCTACGACTCCTGCCTCCGCGACTGCGGGATGTTGTAGAAGAATCCCCTCAACCTCCACCGGTGATACGTTTTCTCCACCTCTGATAATGATATCCTTCTTACGACCGGTGATGTAGAAGTAGCTATCCTCGTCCATATAACCTATATCGCCGGTATAAAGCCAGCCGTCTTTGATAGTTTTGGCTGTTTCTTCAGGCAGGTTCCAGTAGCCTTTCATCACTGTAGGCCCCTTGACTACTATCTCGCCTTGCTGGCCCGGTGGAAGTTCTTGACCTTTCTCGTCGAAAACTTTTATGGTGTTGCATTTCAGCAGGCACTTACCAATGGAGCCATACTTGGGTGGAAGGTCACCTGGTTGCCCTGTAGTAATGGCTCCTGATTCGGTTAGGCCCCACCCCTCACGAATATCCACTCCCACCTTTTCTTTCCACCTCAAGGCTACTTCCAAGGGCAGTGGTGCAGCCCCGCATTGACAGTCCTCAAGCGAACTCAAATCGTATTTGTCCAGCTCAGGGAATTCTAGCATCTGGATGTACATGGTAGGAACTGCTGCCATTTGAGTAACACGGAATGTCTGAATGGCTTTCAGTGCCTCCTCGACATTCCACCACTGTAGCACGATTGTTTTTCCGCCTACGAAGTCACCAGTGTTACTGAAGGCAATGCCATAGGAGTGCGATAGAGGGAGCACTCCTAGGCTGACCATCTCTCGATTTACACCAGAAACTCGCTGAGTGACCTCATTGAATTGGAGTGTTTTGGGATTAAGCGCACGGCTGTTTAATTGCAAAGTCATGGAGCGATGAACCAGAACGTATTCGTAGAAGGATAAGGCATTCATATGAAGCGAGTAGTGCGTGTGCATCACACCCTTGGGTGGTCCTGTGGTGCCAGCAGTGTATATTAGAGCGGCAACATCGTCATTATCAGTCTGCTCAATCATCAGTTCAGCGGAACTAGTTGACATAATATTACGATATGAGATGGTTCCAGAAACGTCATCGCGGTCTGTGAGGATTACATGTTGCAGGTTTGGAGTTTGCTTTTGTGCCTCTAGTACCCGGCCCACAAAATCCGAGCTAGTGAGGATGGCTTTGGCTCCGCAGTCACGATATATATAAGCAGCCTGGTCGGGCCGCAGCAGGGGATTCAAGGGGATGACAACAGCGCCTATCTTGTATATGGCGGGAAAAGCAGAAAGCACCTCCGGACTGTTAGGCATTTGTACCGCCACCCGGTCTCCTTTGTTTATACCAAGTCCTTTGAGTGCATTCCCCAGTAGGTTGGCGTTGCGATTTATCTCAACATTTGTGCACCATCTCCCTTCGAAATAAGCGGCTTCATATTCGCCGAACCTTTTGATGTTATTCTCTATTCCACTGCCAATGTTCATAATACATCCCTGCTCAATTCAGTATTTCACTATTATTTGGCGGTGAGTGAGTTTTAGCCCCGATTGCTCTTGAGTTGATGGTACAACTCTGGCAATGAACCGTCAAGTTCCAAAAGGGACTTTGTTTTCCCACTTTTGTCAACTGATAATTATGAAAAAATTCTCATTATCGGTTCATTTTCAAGAGTGT
>Ga0307434_1000616_pt1 | contig 22440 bp, 24 predicted proteins | sample SalMarWE160220MG_FD_202156 | JGI IMG/M metagenome (GOLD analysis project Ga0307434, IMG submission 202156) | Salt marsh sediment microbial communities from the Plum Island Ecosystem LTER, Massachusetts, United States - WE1603-220 | ecosystem: Environmental > Aquatic > Marine > Intertidal zone >... | reverse complement strand
AGGGCTTACGAGCTGAATATTTCACATTAGAGGGAGATTATGTAACCACGATATATGGCGAGGGTCCTATTTATCACGGTTGGACTCCGCAAGGTTCACGTTATCAGGGAGTTAATCCATCGCTATGGGCTGGAATATATGACGGTTTCAGTCTGTTTGAAGAAAGATTGTCTGGACAAATTTTCATTATTCCCGAACCAGCAACGCTTTTATTTCTCGGCTTGGGCGCAATGCTTTTAATAAAAAAACGCTGACAGTTTTTAGTCCAAAGTTCGCAAAGAACGCAGAGAATTTCTTAGACAGGGTAACAGGATTTACTAAATTATTTTTAGCCACAGATTGACGCAGAGTGTTGCTGATTTTTATAAGAAAATAGCCAAACATAAATTCACAATTTTTCCTCTTGCCTTTGGCGGAAATTGGGGGGATAATGACAAGAAGTGAAGCTTTGATGCTTTAATAAGTCCATTTAACCAACATTTGATAAACTGAAATAGGGAGGTAAGAAATGGTTATTGGTTTCCGGTCGTTTCCAGATGGATTTGCTTACGTAATTCTAAATGGGACACAGTCATCCACAGAAGTTGTAGCAAAAGATCGCTTATCCTTACCCCAAAATAATAGTTGGCCTGCTTGTCTATCTTGGGTGCGAAAGCAACTTAGTGAAATTCTTCGGAATCACAATATAACATCTGCCTGCATTAAGACAGTTGAACCAATGGCCAAGAAAAAATCTGTTGAACGCTTTCACATAGATGCTGTAATTTTGGAGAATATTCATAGTATAAAAGGAATAGATTGCAATACCCGTATAAAATCTCAATTAAAGCGAGACATCAAGGATTTCACTGATCCCGCTCGTTATATAGAGCGTGTTTTGGTCGAAGATAGCTCACTTTCTGAGCTAAACAATGCCCAATATCAGGAAGCAGCATTAGCCGCAGTATCTGAACTACCCGAGGATTGATGGCTGATTATGAAAGACTTAAAAGGTTAGGTTCAGGCAACTTCGGTGAAGTATGGTTAGTGTATGATCGCGCTTTGGCTATCCAAAGGGCAGTCAAGTATATACCCAAATCACGAATTACTGATCCAACCAATCTTTACAAAGAACCGCAGACACTAATGGCTCTTCAACACGATAACATCGTACGTGTTGAAGATGCTGGGAAAACTTCAGATGGAACCCTTTACGTTGCAATGGAGTATCTTCCTCGTGGTTCTGTTGAGGATGTCTTTAAGGGAGCTCCAGTTCCTCTTTCTTTTGCCTTTAAAATCCTTGAGGACATTTGCTGGGCAATAGAATATGCTCACCAGAAGGATTACATTCATCGGGATATCAAACCTGCTAATCTTCTACTAACAAAGCAAGGGACTACCAAATTATCTGATTTTGGACTAGCAACCAAGGTTCCAAGAGGTGCAACTGCATCACCTTACGGATATCTAACACATTTAGCACCTGAGGTTTTAAGAACAGGTAAAACATCAAAAAGGTCTGATATATATGCTTTGGGTGTAACGGCATATAGGTTGATTAATGGCGATGGTTTTTTACCTGATGTTTCAAATTTCGGTGATATTCAGGATTTAATACTTGCTGGAGAATATCCTAATAGAAACCACTATCGACCCTATGTACCAAATAAGGTTCAGAAAATCATAAATAAGTGTATGTTCGTTCGAAGTAATGAACGCTTCAAAAGCGCTAAAGAATTTCGCAGGGCTATTGAAGGTATAAAGATTCATTGTGATTGGAATGTGCGACGGAGGCATCGCATAGTAACTTATGTCACACAGATAAAGAAGTCTGAGCTTAAAGTCTCCATTTATCCAAAAGAAAAGAATCGTTTTGACATTTTCACAACAAGGAAAGTAGGCAAAGGTCAAGAGAGAAGAGTAATTAATGATTGTGTTTACTCTCTTACTTTAACGAATATGAAAAGGAGAATACGTCAGATTCTTTCCCGGTATGTAAGCAAGGGGAAATAAGTAGATATAAATTATTGAATATTATCCTGTTATCCTGTCTAAAATCTTCGTGCTTTTTCATGTTTATTCATTGTTTGACTTTTTCATATCGCGGCCTCCGCCAGAAACTCACATCTCCGCTGACTTAAAGGAATTAAAGCTGACTTATAAATATAAGCGATTGTATCGCTTATGTGGACGAGAAAGATTTTGCGGTAAAAGTTTACTTTTCAAAGAAAAATCTTTCGAGAACACCAAAGTCAGCAAATAAATCCGTGTAAATCTGCGCTACTTGTCCTGAGCTTGTCGAAGGAATCCGCGGTTAAATAATTAGTTTCTATCACTGACTTTATAAAAGGTTCGTAGTCCTTTTGTTTAAACAAAAGGACTACGAGCATCTTCGCTGACTTAAAAATATAAGCGATTGTATCGCTTACGTGGACGAGAAAGATTTTGCGGTAAAAGTTTACTTTTAAAAGAAAAATCTTTTGAGAACACCAAAGTCAGCAAATAAATCCGTGTAAATCTGTGAAATCAGTGTCAAAAAATACTCTGCGTTCTCCGCGTCCTCGGCGGTAAAATTCGTACCTTTTTTTGTTTAATATTTTCCGTGAAATCTGTGAAATCAGTGGCTCAAATTCTCCGTGGCAAAAAAATTAAATTTTTATTGATAAAACGGCCTTAATTAGTATAATATCTTTGTGTGTTAGCAAACACCATGTCCGTCGTAGCGTAAGCGAAGACGGAACGTAACGCGGGGGAAACCGCAAGCATCGGCCAGCAGGCCAAGTCAGAAATATAATTGTAAATTCTTATTGTTTAAGGATTTATCAATGAAATTAACCAATAACCAGTTAATTAATTCACCAATTAACCAATATTTCTTCATATTATCCCGTAAATCCTGTCTAAAACAATCTCTACATTTGTCGAGAGAGCTCTACAAATCACACCTTTTTATGCAAAACAAAGCCAATTTCAAAAATGCCAGAATTAACATAACTGCTTGTAATAGAAAGGGATATGAGATTTATAATCCTTTTAGCCGCCCAAAAAACAAAGCCAAACAAAGCCAATTCAAACCCAATTTTCGCCCAAAATTGGCTTTGTTTTTCCCAATATTGGCTTTGCTTTCCCCTATTTTTTCAATCTTTCTTTACTTGTCTGCGGAGAGTGTGTATTCTTACCGGCTGTTTAAATACATCAAAAAACAAGGCATATTTCAAAAAATTACGAGAGGTGAAAGAAAATGGATTATAGAAGAATTATCCCCTGCTTAGATGTGAAAAACGGCAGATTAGTCAAAGGTATTAACTTTGTGCAGCTTAAAGACGTGGGCGACCCGGCTGAGAACACAGCAGCATACAGCGCAGCAGGAGCAGACGAGATTGTATTTCTCGATATCACGGCAACAGTCGAAAACAGAAAGACACTACTCGACGCGGTCAAAAGAACGGCAGAATCAATCTCGTCAGGAATACCGCTGACTGTAGGCGGAGGTATCAAAGATATCAAGGGGATAGAAGAGCTGCTCAGCCTGGGAGCATCGAAGGTCTCGATTAATACAGCGGCTGTTAAGAATCCTAAGCTTGTAAGCGAGGCAAGCAGGGAGTTCGGCAGTGAAAAAATCACCATAGCAATAGATACCCGAAAGAATGCGAAATCAGCTTCCGGCTTTGAAGTTATGGTGGCAGGCGGAACGAAAGGTACCGGCCTTGACGCGGTCAAATGGGCAAAACAAGTTGAAGAGCTGGGGGCGGGAGCAATTCTGCCGACGAGCATGGATGCGGACGGCACACAGGCAGGCTACGATATACCGATGACGAAAGCGATATCACAAGCGGTAAGCCTGCCGGTAATCGCATCCGGCGGAGCGGGGACTCTGGAGCACCTTTACGAAGCAATCGTCGAAGGAGGTGCCGACGCGGTGCTCGTTGCTTCAATAGCACATTTCGGCAAATATACTATAAAACAAATGAAAAAATACCTGGCTGAGCGAAATATACCGGTCAATCTACAGTGAGGAAAAAAAACGAATATCGAACAAGGAACAAGGAATAATGAAGCGGGGGCGGACGATGGAAAACGGAAGACAGAAGACAGAGAGCAAAATATAAACGTCCAACGTAGAACATCGAACATTCAACTTTCAATAAGAAAAAGAGGACGGAGGACAGATGATAAAATACTAACATCCAACATTGAACATCAAACGCCCAACACTCAATAAGAGTCGGAGAATAGATGGCGCAGGACAGGGAAAAGAAAATAACAATTTGCAAAAGTGGGGGTGGGAATCGGACGATAAGAATTGCGCTTAACGATTGCTTTATCAGGATTTTACGATGCTTAAGACAGCCGGAAAATTTAAGAGGAACAGGTTATTTGCGAAACCAGCTTGTTTTGAAATCCGCTGGTACCCGAGCAATAAAAGCTTCGGAGGTGCAAAAAACAGGGCTGCCGGTTATCAATATATGCCCCCGCTTATGGTCCGCAAGGCTGAATGGCGTCGATAGCAATACTTCATCCGCAATAAAAAGGGGAGAGCATTGCTGCTCTCCCGAAAATCGATGCGACTCTTTCCTTTTTTAATTTTAGTTATCGCTCACAATGCCTTTGTTTCGCTCAGCCATGTGTGCATTTTGTCGAAAGCCGGCAATATAAGTTCAAACCAATTAAAGCCTAATTTGGCCATTGTTAAGAGCCGCTTTTTTTTCGACTAATAGAACAATCGTCCACCCAAAAAGAAAAGCTTGAATCTTTTTTAAGGTTGCAATCCATTAGTTTTGTAGGTGATTTAAGGTAGGCAAGATTAAAGAGGAGATGAGAGATTTTCCGGCTTTTTTATCTTCCCTGTCTAATGGTGTTAAGCTTTTTAGCTATAGTGCCCGCCCCGCTCAGATTAGCGAGGTTAACCCCGATAATGCGGAATTCCGGCCGATGGCTTTTATTCGGGAAAAACAAAAAAAAATTATGTTTTTTTAAAAATATATTAAAAAGATTGTACTGCCTGCGGCTAACCAAAAGAAATATAGTGGCCGTCCGCCTTCGCTTCCTTCTTCGACAAGGCTACATAAGACAAGAAAGCTTCTGCTGATAAATACCAGTGGGTGCTGAACAAATAAAGATAAACATCCAACATTCAATAAGAAAGAGAGAACGGAAGACAGAGGGGGGAAATTTATGGATTCCTGCCTCCTTCGACACTTCGACTCAGCTCAGTGCAGGCAAGCTCAGGACAGGTGCGCGGGAATGACAAGGTATATAGTCGCCGTTTCCTTCGACTTCGCTCAGGACAGGCCGGCGACCGCCAAACGAAAAGGAATTATGTTTTTTAAGAAGGCTCGTAAACGCGAACTGTACTTTTGCCGGCCTGCTTTGCAACATAAAGGGCCTTGTCCGAGCGGCTTGTAACGTCTTCGGGATTAGTACTTGCATCATACTCGCCAAGGCCGACACTAATAGAGGGCTCTATCATCTCGCCTTTGAAGGCAATCGGTGAAGCTGCGACCATATTAACCATACGTTCCGCAACAATGAGGGCATCCGAAACCGAAGTGTTCGGCAAAACAACGGCGAATTCGTCACCGCCGTAGCGAGCGGCTGTGTCGGTCTGGCGAATGCACTCCTTTATCCTTTTGCTTACCTTCATTATTATCTTATCGCCAACACGATGGCCGTAGGTGTCGTTAATTTTCTTAAGGTTATCGATATCGACCATAATCAGCGTAACTTTTCCGCCGTATCTCCTTGCCCGCCAGAGCTCTTTTTCCAGGACACCATAAAAGGTCTTATGATTTGCCAGGCCTGTCAAACCATCGGTAGTAGCCTGGTACTGTATTTTCTCAAACATTTTAATATTGCCGATAGAAGAGCCAACGAGCTGGCTAAACAGGTTCAACAAAGCGAGGTCACCAGAAGTGAAATCGTCGCCGCTCATTTTGTCAGCAATGTTAAGCACACCAACTACCCTGTCGTGACAGATAAGAGGAATGATGGCACAATTTTTAGTTTTATAATTTTCCATATGTACTCGCTGGGACTTTTTTATGCGAGGAGTTTGATGCGTATCAATATTTCCAATCATAATAAGCTCTTTACTGAGCACGCTCATTACCATTGGAGAAGGCGGATTCTGATTGAGAGAAACAATTTTGTTCAAAATATAAGGATGGTTATATTTTTGGAGATGCAGGATTCCGCCTTTTTCGTCAAGTATATACAGTGATGCGAAGTTTGCTCCTACTAACTGTGGAATCCTGTTGACACAGACATTAGCAATTTTTTCGATATCGAGACAGTTAACCTGCCTGGCCAAAGGCGTGATTTTATCAATCAGCGATATGCCGGTATCCGTAGTTTCGGCGGAATTTTCAGTATTTTCTCTATCCTGCAACATTTTTAAACCTTCTATGTTATTCAACAAAGCCAAGGTAGCTATCTGCCCACGTCCGAAAATAATCATTCTTTAAGTTCGGGCCGCTGAAGGACAGGTTTTAACCAGAAAACCTGTCTTTATCTAAAATTTAACAAATATTTCGGCAGATAAAAAAATTTTCGAAAAAAAAAGAATAAAAGTTGACAAAGGCGTGAAGGTACTTTACATTTTATAAAATGTAAAACATATTATTTGAGGAAGCCAGTAATGCGGCTCAAAACCAAAGAGCGAGGTTTTCAGGTCCCAGCGAAACTTTACCGAATCGGCGAGCTTGTCCGGTACACGCCGTTTTCCCGGCAGACTATTCATAACTACACAATAATGGGTCTTATCCGCGAGGCCCAATGGACCGAGGGGGGACATCGACTCTACGATGAATCGGTTTTCGACAGGCTTTTAACAATTACAGAACTGAAAAGGACAAAAACCCTTACTGAAATAAAACGGATTTTAGACGAAGAATCAGAGAAGGGGAAAAAACGGGGGCAAAATTAAAAAGCCGATAAAAGAGTAAGTTCAGAAAAATCCAGGGAAGGATTAAAAATGGTACTGAAACAACTGATAAGCGATAACGTCTGCGAAGTTCTCGTCAAGATTATCGAATTCACGAATACACGACAGAAAATCCTCACCGAAAACATAAACAACATTCACAAACGCGGTTTCGTTCCCAAAGACCTGGCTGTTGACGAGTTTTCAGAGCTTCTCGGAGCGGCAATCGAGGAGCATAAGAGAAACAGACGTCTTGTTCTGTGCGATACGGAGAATATCAAATTCGGCATCGACGGCAGCTTCAGTGTCGAGGCCGTCGAGGACAAGGCTGCAGAAAGGCTATTCAAAGAGAAAAAAGCCGAATACCTCGAGCTTCAAATAAACAAGCTTCTGGAAAATTCAATCAACCAAAGATTTGCCGCGGAGCTGCTGAAGTATAAACAACATCTGATTTCAGCGGCTGAGTAGCTTCTGAGAAATAAAAAGCAGTTATTTCATAGAAAGGCACGATAAATTGACCGGCGAACAGCAGAAGAAGCTTCGACAAAGAGGATTAGAGACAGGATTTGACAGGCAGTAGAAAAGGCTCGGAAAAAAACGCAGAGTAAGTTTTTTCAAGGAAACTACAGGTTGTATTAAAGTTATAAAGCAAAGAAACGATAAATAACAAAGGAAGGTTATTCTATGCCTGCTTCAATTATGAAAAAAAGAATAAAGCAAAAATACGTGTTTATCGGACGTGAACATTCGCACAGCTGCTTATTTAAAATCACGGAGGAAATTTAATGAAAACCAGGGAAAAGCAAAAAGCTGTTAAAAGTGTTAAAAGTGAGCCTGGCATCGAGAAGGTATGGGAAAAATTTTTCAAAACACATGATGATTGTTATCGCAATATTTTAATTGAGAAATACAGATACTTAGTCAAGTACACGGCTGAGCGATTATACAGCAAACTGCCGAACAAGGTCGAGGTTGATGACCTTATCAGTGCGGGCAACTTCGGGCTTCGCGACGCGATAAATGATTTCGACGTTGACAGAGGAGTAAAATTCGAGACGTACTGCACACCTCGTATAAGGGGCTCGATACTCGATGAGCTTCGTAAAATGGACTGGGTGCCGAGATTGGTGCGGGCAAGGACGAGCCAGCTTACAAAAGCTACTCAATCACTGGAAGCACATCTGGGGCGCAAACCCTCGAAAGAGGAAGTCGCCGAAGAACTGGATATCGATATGAATGAATTCGACCGTCTGCAGAAAGATGCAAACGTGGTCGGTTTGGTCTCACTCGATACTCAATACCATAACGAGGACGGTGAAAAGGACATCCGCGAAATAGATATCATCAAGGATAACCGCAGCCAGGACCCCCTGATAGAGGCGCAGAAAAGAGATTTGAGGAGCCTGCTGACCAAGGGCCTGACGCGGGCAGAAAGGCTGATTGTTACTCTTTATTACTACGAAGAAATGACTATGAAGGAAATCGGATTGACACTGGACCTGTCAGAATCGCGAGTATCGCAGATGCACTCTTCGATAATTGCAAGGCTGAAAGCCCAGATGAATACAAGAAAAAAGGAATTTTCGATTTAATCTTATCCGGCTTCTTACACATTTAGCCCTATTTTACACAAAAGCCACATCCATCCGTTTTTTATCATCTCTTTGTCGCAACCGTGGTTAGTTCGGGGACGCAGCTTAAGCCAGCGAGCCAATATTTACTCTTATTTTAACGGCCAGTCGTATGGGCAGATGCAAAGCCAGACATTAGCAAATTCCAGCAGGTCGTCGTAGTCAATAAAACCATCTTCATACAAATCAGCGGGCAGGCCAGCACCCGTTTGCAGCCAGTATTCAGCGAAATTAGCAAAATCCACAAAGTTAACAATACATAAAGGCCCGCCGACCCAGAAGCCGCCAAGCAATTCGTAATTATCATCGCCGAGATACCCTGCATCCGGCTGACCGATTGTGCCTGTTAATATGTATGTCCCGCCGCTGCTTTGTCCGCCGCCGCCGTCGATTGTGTGCCAATCCAGAACGTATTGCGACGCAGCGGCGTTTCTAAAGCCGACAAACCCAAGCAAGGCCAAAACCAGCAGTCCCGTCATCCCGCTTTGAATAACTCTGTGATTAAGCAATTTCATAACCAAATCTCCTTTTTTTCGTTCATATCCAATCGGCCGGCTAAAATACCCGTGCGCCGTTGAAATACGTAAAAGCATAATTGCTTGAATTCCCGTAAAGCAGAACCGTTGATGAGGATACATAACCCTTGAGGTAAACGTTATCCCCTGCATTTAGATGTACCGTAAGATTGACCTCCGTACTTTGCGTTGAGCCGTTGACATATGTCAGGATGCCCTCATAATGTCTCGAATTTACAACAAGTTGGGCATAGATTAACTCCCCGGCGTTAAGGTCCTCAAAGTTAATACACCCATGAAAGGTATAAATGCCTGATACTGGAGCGACAAAGTCACTCGATGCCTGATGAAACCCGCCACCCTCATTTTCCCACACTGTGGAATTGCTGCTGAAATCGACTTGAGCCTCGTAATTGGGGAATGTGTAGCTGGCGTCGCGCTTGACGAAAAAGCATACCTGCTGCTCCGACGCTGCGGTGGTCTGTTTAGTGCCGTCAGGAAAGACCAATCCCTTTCCGCTGCCTGTGATTTTGACGTCTCCACTGAAGTAACCGGCGTAGCCGTCCGGGCTGTTTGTCAGGCCATAAACTCCATAGTTTGTTCCGCTGGTTGCCGTTGCCATGCCCTGGACTGCAGTGCCGTTACTGCCTGTGGCAGTACCTGAAACTGCCTTACCTGAAGTATGGGCAGCATAGCCTGCAATGGCGGCATTAATATAACCTGAGGTCTCGCCATAAACACCAATACCTGCATCTCCTGTGGCCTTGCCCCAAACGCCTTTGCCGCCGTAACTGTTTGTAGCCATACCATAAACGCCGGCTCCAAATTTGCTCGGCGACTCGAAATAGCCTCCGTAATTCGTCACATCCCCCGATTGTAGGGCCTTGCCGTAAACAGCCTTTCCGCCTGCTGCTGCGGTCTCAAAGCACCCCGCATTACTATCGCTGCTGTAGCCGTAGACAGCACTGCTCAGGCCACCAAGGTAGCCATAATTGCCGGTGCTTATATTTGTACCATACACACCTGTTCCGTCCGGGCTTACTGATTCACCTTTAACACCATATGTTGTTCCGGAACCGGACGAAGCCAGGCCATATAGACCGGTAGCTGAATCACCCCAGACCTCGGCCTTGACGCCGATGCCACTTTTACCGTATGAAACAAAGTAACCACCGTAATTGGTAACATTACCGCTGTTGGTGGCTATGCCGCATACCCCTTGTCCTACACTGCCGCTGGCACCACCGTACACACCCCTGCCCGCACTACCTGACGAAGAGCCGAAAACAGCTTGACCGCTTGAACCGTTTGCAACAAAGTAGCCTCCGTAATTTGTTCCGCTGCCGCTGCTGGAAGCCATACCGTATACCGCCCTGGCTCCGCTGCCAAGAGCCTGTGCATATATGGCGTTACCGGTACCAGTATTTGTGGCCTGCAGAATTGCCTGCGAGCTTGAGCCGAGCAGGTTAAGCGGCACGGCAACGGTGCCGCTGGTCGTAGCGTAGAGTGCATATGGAGCCGGTGTTATTTCCTGCCGTGGGCTGAGCACAGTATATGTGTTGGAGTCTTCGAACTGGCCTGGACGAATGCCAATCTCCAGCCACCTGGCATCTCCAGTGAAAACACCACTGTCAAAATCCAGCTCTAATGTAAAGTAGCCGTCAATAACATCCATGTCGGGGACATTCACATCACCATCTAACTGGTTGCCATCGGTTACAGAATCGAAAAGTTTAAACTGGAAATCATAGAGGCCATCAGCTACATCGTTGGCATCTATAAGCCTGCCCTGATAGGTAAAAGCTGTGCCAATTGGCTCTGCATCGCCGAGCTCAGGAGAAAAAACTATCAGGCATAAAGCCAGAATTATCAAAATTTTTTTCACTTTCATTTTTCTGTCCTTTCAAGGAAATAATTAATATTTTTCAAAATAGCGACTTATTTTTTAGTGATTCCACTTCCTCCGGAATTATTTATTTTCAAAGCGCAGCTTTTGTGCACCGATACGTCTTGAGGAAATCTTCAGAATCGTGCTTAAAAAACCGCATCTTCATCGTCCTCTGCCTCGGAAAAAATATTCAGGATTGTATTATTATAAAGGGTTAGGGAAATTTTGTCAATAAAAAATATTCTTACAGGCCGGTATAACAGAGAAGTTGTAAACTCAACCGAAACCGCTAAAAATGCGGTGAAATATACCCAGTAAAGAATACATTTAACAGAAAGACTTGATTATATTTACCCGTTTGTTTATACTTAAAAAAAAATCAGGGAAAACAAAAATGCGATTTATAAAGATGCATGGTTTGGGCAATGACTACGTCTATGTCAACTGCTTCGAAGAAAAAGTTGACAACCCGTCGAAGCTGTCGCAGGTAGTCAGCGACCGTCATAAAGGAATCGGTTCCGACGGATTAATCCTGATTTGCCCCAGCCAAAAAGCAGATGTGCGTATGCGTATGTTTAATGCCGACGGCAGCGAGGCAAAAGCGTGCGGCAACGGAATCAGATGCCTTGCGAAATATACATACGAACACAAACTCGCAAAGCCGGGACCCGCATTTGAGGTGCCCGGCCAGGAGGTTTTTGCAGCCTCATTAAAGATAGAAACTGGCAACGGCATCCTGACCGTCGGGCTGCAAACAGACAAAAATGACAAGGTTCAAAAGGTCTGCGTCAATATGGGCGAACCCGTCTTAACTGCCCGTGAAATCGGTGTGAAACTCCAGGCAGAAAGAATTATAGATGAGCCTATCGAGGTGCTCGGCCAGGAGCTTTTGATGACCTGTGTTTCAATGGGTAATCCTCACGCGGTTTTTTTCTGCGATGATGTAGGTCTGATAGAACTGGAAAAGCTGGGGCCGGCCATTGAAAACCACGAGCTTTTTGTCAACCGAACGAACGTACATTTTATGCAGGCAGATAAAAAGGACGAATTTACAATGCGGACCTGGGAGAGGGGAAGCGGTATTACATTGGCCTGCGGCTCAGGAGCGTGCGCAAGTCTGGTAGCAGGCGTTCTTACAAACCAGTGCAGCCGAATCTGTACCGGACATCTTCCGGGGGGCGATTTACAGCTAAACTGGTCAGAAAAAGATAACTGTGTCTATATGACAGGCCCGGCAGTCGAGGTCTTCGAAGGCCGTCTTCTTTAAGAAAAATTTGCAATACAACTCAAATCCAAAGAAATGTTGATAAAAATCAACATTTACGTTTGACAAAAGAAACATAATCCGCTATTTTAATATTAAGTAGCGAGCTTTCATTAAACTGGGTATTTATATCGGATATTCTTTAGAAAGACCCAAAACAGCTATGAAAGACAAAAATATCCTGATTGTTGACGATGACACGATAATTCTTAGCTCTCTTTGTCAGTTTTTGTCTAAGGATGGTTTTAAGGCTAAAGGTGTTAACACAATTAAAAAGGCCCTGGCCGAGCTGCAATCACATCATTACTGTTTAATTTTAACAGAGATAAATCTTCCGGACGGCAACGGTCTGTCTTTGTTGGATACGATACGGCAAAACTACCCACAGACGGTCAGCCTCGTCATCACAAGCTACGGCACAATTGAAAGTGCAGTAAAAGCCATCAAAAGCGGAGCATACGATTACCTGACAAAACCAATCATAGATGATGAGCTGCGGCTGGTCGTGGAAAGAGCGATTAAGCAGCAATCGCTTATGAGCGAAAACGAGAAACTTCGTTTGCAGCTCGAACAAAAGTACAGTCTTGATAACATCATCAGTCAAAATTATAAAATGGCCAAGATTTTCGAGCTTGTAGAAGCGGTTGCCGACAGCAAGACAACAATCCTTATGACCGGGCCATCGGGAAGTGGTAAAAGTATGCTGGCCCGCGCGATTCATCACCGTTCGAGCAGAAAAGATAAACCGTTTGTCGAAGTAAGCTGCGGCGCGCTTCCCGAGACACTATTGGAAAGCGAGCTGTTCGGCCACATCAAGGGCTCGTTCACGGGTGCGATAAGCAATAAGAAAGGTAAATTCCTCGCAGCCGACGGCGGCACAATCTTTCTCGATGAGGTCTCAAACGCATCGCCGGCCCTGCAGGTAAAATTGCTGCGCGTTCTGCAGGACAAACAGTTCGAGGCAGTCGGCAGCAATACAACCGAGACATCGGACACACGGATTATAACCGCGTCAAACCGCAACCTCACCGAAGAGGTGACGCAGGGCAGATTCAGAGAAGACCTTTACTACCGAATCAACGTGGTGACAATCGATTTGCCGCCCCTGCGGGAAAGAGTAGGTGACATTGGGCTTCTGGCAAAATATTTTCTGCAAATTTACAGCACTCAGCATAACAAGCTGAAACTGGGTATCAGCGATAAGGCAATGGGGATACTCGAGAGATATTTTTGGCCCGGAAATATAAGGGAGCTCGAAAACGTCATCGAACAGGCGGTCTTGATAGGCAAGAACAAATACATCGACACGGATGACCTTCCGCTGTCGGTTCAGAACCATCAGCCGAAAATATTCGAAGCCGTCAGTCTCAAAGAGACCCTGGCTGAGCCTGAGAAGAATATCATCCGCAGCGTGCTCGAGGCCAATAACTGGAACAGACAACAGACGGCGAAGGCGCTGCAGATAAACCGCACGACATTATTCAAGAAGATGAAGCGATATGGCCTGCACGAAGAGGCCCGCAAACTCGGCCTGGCGTAAAATCGTATATCGTGTTGCGTATTGCGTGAGGAAAAGTTATTTTCGAGAATCACCCTTCCGTAAGCTAAGGAAAAAATCGATAGAAAGCCAATAAAAAGCCTTGGAATTTAAAAGCCTGTGAATTAGCATTCTCATATATCGGACCTTCGAGCCGACAGTTTTGCCAAATAGAAATAAAGTTGTTAATATTAATTATTGTCTCTTTATTCAATTCTTATCTCCGCAAAAAAGTGTCTAGAGGAAAAAGAAGAGTAAAACAAATACGACATATATTAAGAAGCTATTTTAGATTTTTCTATATTTGATAAGAAGCAAGTATAAATTGTCGATAATAAAAAGGGAAGTTTGAATGTATATATAATTCAACTATTTAGGGGTTAGTATCATGGCTTACAATGTTCATTTTACACTACCGGAAAGAACGCTTGGAAAAGCAGACATTGTTGTTGATGTTAAGGAGGGTAGCAATGTCTTAGGCAAGCTAAAAGTTTCACAGGGCGCCATTGAATGGGTTGGCAAAGGAGGAGGCAAGAAAAATACCTACAAGGTCAATTGGAAGAAATTCCAAGACATTATGAAGCAAAAGAACCATAAGTAGTACTCCCTATCAGAACAGAATGGAACAAGAGGAAAAGGTTATTTTCTTTTTTTTAATGCTGTAGCTCAATTGGATAGAGCACCCGTTTTACGAACGGGTAGTTGCGGGTTCGAATCCCGCCAGCAAGGAAATCCTCATTACAAGGATCTCCTTGCAAGTGGGATTTAGACCGAATTAGTAAATAGGAGAAAAGCTATGAGTCAAAGCGAGAAAAATGCAAGATGTGAGAATTGCAAGTTTTTCTACAATGATAAATGTCATCGCCGATCAACGCAACAAGACAAAGGAGGTTATGCTATTTGGCCACATGTACAGAAGGAGTACTGGTGCGGGGAATTCGAACAGAAAGCAGAAAAGCAAACCAAAAATTTTAGATATTGCGACAAACGTTAAAAGTTAAGCATATCTATTAAGCGACTTAGTTTCGAGGGTTCTCATTACAGCATGCCTCGGTGCGGGTAGAATCAGGTCTTTTGTATTTCGTATAAGGAAAAATTTGTTTTTTACAGACGGTTTCGGTTTTGCTCTACTTTTCATTGGGGTATTTTAATTTCCACTGACTCCGGATTTTGTCCATCGTTTCCATAATCGCCCCGCTCTCTTCGAGACTCATAATGTCACTTTCGGTTTTCCTCTTGCGCAGGCAATCCGTTACGTGCTCAGCCTCATACTGAAATCCGTTTCCTCGGTAATCAAAATCATAAATCTTTTGCTTCCTGCCTTCCAGCTCAAGTATCAGCTTCGAGGGTCGGTAAAAATCATCTGGAATAATTATCATTCCCTTCGTACCGCAAATGCAGAGCTGCTGTTTCATCCAGAACCTGCTGCTGCAGGAAAGGCTCGCCCCCCTGCCGTTATCATATTGAAAGACAATCGAGCTCTGGTCATCAACGCCGGTTTTTTCCTTATGCACGAGCGAGACAATTTTTTGCGGCTGTCTGCCGAAAACCATCGAGGCCATACTGACAACGTAAATGCCCAGATCCAATAGAGCGCCTCCGCCAAGCTTCGGGTTATGAATGCGGTGTTTTGGGCCGGTTCTGAAATGGACTCCGAAATCGGCCTTTAATTCGAGCACATCACCGATGAGTTTTTGTTTCAGCCATTTTCTGAGCAGCTTCATCGAGGGGAAAAATCTCGTCCACATCCCCTCCATTAAAAATACGCCCTTTTCCTTTGCCGCCCTTTGCATCCTTCGAAACTGCTTTGCGTTTATTGCTATTGGCTTTTCGCATAGTACAGCCTTGCCCGCACGGATACTGTCGAGGGTGTTTTGCATATGCAGTGTATGGGGCGTTGCGACGTAAACGATATCGATATCGCCGTCGGCTAAAAGCTTCTCGTAGCTGCCGTACCATCTTTTTATGCCGAACCTTTTTGCAAAGGCCTTTTCTTTTTGAGAAGTCCTCGAGCCGGCAGCCAGAACCTCGCAATTTTTTGTTAGTTCAATATCCCCTGCAAACTCTGCTGCGATTGTACCGCATCCCAATATCCCCCATCGAATCTTACGCGCCATACATTTTGCCCTTCCAAATCGTCTTACTTTTTTCTTTCAGAAATATTATTGTAACTGATATCTAATTAACTACAACTTTTGCTTTTACGCAAACATTTGAAATATATGGCGGATTAAAAACGGTGAGCAAGGCTGATAGTTTTTTTACTGTCAGCCGCGTCGAACCACTGCCCAGGACTGGATTCGAACCAGCACAAGCCGAAGCTCACCAGCCCCTCAAGCTGGCGCGTCTGCCAATTCCGCCACCTGGGCAAATTCAGTTTATATTTATTATTTACTAATGATTATTGATTATTTGCACACTATTGTCAATATTATATACTGATCCTAATTGAAATTTCCCGTTAGTCCGCGGGTAACCAACTTGACAATAATGAATTATAATCTTAATCGCGGGAATTTACTAACCTTAAGGGTATAAATACGAATTCATCTTCCCCTTGCGCCATCCCACAACAATAGCTGTAAGCGCTGGCAAAAAGTGAAACCGGTTTGGGTACACAACTCGGCTACCATAGGTGATTTTTCCAAATACTGTTGTCTGTTTACGGCCTGCGGCATCAGCATTACCTTGTTCTTGTCAACGTTATCAATTCGATTTATTACAGATAATATTTCAGCAAGGTCGGCTTCGGTATCAACGACAAACTTCAATTGGTAATCGAAATTATCAATTATTTCGGCCAGGACGGCTGTATCCAGCCGATGCCTTTTGTGAACAACCACATCAATAGAATCCTTCGGCACAGCATTGCTCAATTTCGGGCTGACACTCATCAAATCGCAGGCCAAATCTTCCATAAACCAGCCCCCCACCGTCTCAATCGTTATATGCCGGCCGTGAACTTTCAATAGTTTAGTCAATTCCTTCAATCCTTCTCTGGCTTCAAGCTCGGCGGTGACAAGCGGCTCGCCGCCTGTTATCACGATAAACCTGCAGTCATATTTTTCGACGGCTTCAACGATGTCGGCTGCCTCGTAATCCTGCCCTGCATTGTAGTCCCAGGCATACTTCGTATCGCACCATCTGCATCGCAGCGGACAGCCTGCCAGCCGCACGAAGACGCTTGGCACACCAGCCAAAAAGCCTTCACCCTGCAGTGAATAAAATATCTCATTTACTTTCATTATTTGTAATTCGATATTCAATCGGGTCTTTCAGCCCGGCATCGGCAAAACCTTTTAAGCGAAGCTTACAGGAATCGCATCTTCCGCACGCCCTGCCCTTTTCGTCGGGGTCGTAACAGCTATGAGTGAGCGAGTAGTCCAGGTTCAATTTTAAACCTGTTTTTATAATATCAGCTTTGGTCATTTTTATAATGGGTGTATGAATTTTGTATTCACCTTTACCTTCGATTGCTGCTGCGGTTGCAAGATTCGCCAATTCTTCGAAGGCTTTTATAAATTCGTTTCTGCAGTCGGGATAGCCGCTGTAATCGATTGCATTAACGCCGATGAAAATATCAAAGACACCGAGCACTTCCGCCCAGGCGAGAGCAAAACTCAGAAAAATCGTATTGCGGGCTGGCACATAGGTCACCGGAATATCTGTCTGGTCTGTGATTACAGGTCTGTCTTTGGGGACATCTATACTCTTGTCTGTTAAGGCTGAGCCTGCGAAAGCAGCTAAGTCAATATCGACTATGCGATGCTCAACGACGCCGATGGACTCTGCGATGCGCTTAGCCGATTCGACTTCTATCGAATGACGCTGGCCGTACCTGAAAGTCATAGCATAGCAATCAAAGGCCTGATTTTTTGCAATGGCCAGCGTAGTTGCCGAGTCAAGGCCGCCGCTTAATAACACTATTGCTTTTTTATTCGCCAATTTTCAATCCTTGTCAAATGAAGGAGTTTTTATTATATTAGATTAATACTTTATTTGCGAGGTTCAATAAAATGAATGAAAAGCCGGAGCTCGAATTATTCGAAAATCCCAGGCCGCAGCGCGATTACGTCATTACAATCGAATGCCCCGAATTTACGAGTCTTTGTCCGAAGACGTCTCAGCCGGATTTCGGCCTGATAACGATTGAATACTGCCCGGATAAATTGTGCATCGAGCTCAAAAGCCTGAAATTCTATATGCAGAGCTACCGAAACAAGGGCATTTTTTACGAGGCCCTGACGAATGAGATTCTCGACGATTTGGCGGGTGTATGCAAACCTCGATGGATGAAGATAACCTCGAGCTTTACACCCCGCGGCGGGATAACGACGGAGGTAACGGCTGAATATAAAAAGGGTTGAAAAGCAGGGCTAAATATCTTATAATCAGTATAATCCAAGGAAGCTTAAAAACAGAGCCGGTTTTTAAGAGAGGCGGTAAAATGAGCATAACATTTCACTGCGAGCACTGCGGCCACAAGATATCTGCAAAAGAGCAGTCGGTCGGTAAATGGGGAAAGTGCCCTTCCTGCCATAACAAGGTTTATGTTCCCGATTTAAACGCTAATGTCGATGATTTGAAAGTTGCCCCGCTCGACGAGGAAGCAGAGGCGAGACAAAAAGAGCTTATGGCTGAAACACATCGGCTCACATGGCATATCTTAACCGAGAGAGAAAAGGACAAATCCGGCGTTCCGGCAGCACCTGCCGCTTCGTTCCAGATAGACGAGAAGACACTGCAGGCGAGGATTATCTCATACCTGAGAAATATAGCCGACGGAAAACTCAAGGAGGCGGAGAAAGTGCTAACAACAATCAGCCCATATAAAGAAAAGGCCATAAAAATCCTCGACCAAATCGCACTCAGCGAGATACCGGAAGCCGAGCTGGCCAACATACGCCCTGGAGTTTTGAGCGGTATGATTAAAGATTTGAGAAATAAACTAACCGAATAAGAAAAAATTTTCCAAATAATCGCTCGATAGTCCTCAAATACCCCGCAGCAGCAAACCGGCATATCCACATTCTCGGACTCATCAAACAATATGTCACCGTGCGGCGACGGCTTTTTGGGAAAACCAATGTATTTGTTAAAATTTATATAGAGAAAACAACACAAATAAAGCAGCCATAATCTGGAGAGAAATTTGTTATGGCAGAGACTAAAACAGTAATTCACGTCACGCACGAGGCAATCGGCAAAGTCGGCGGTATCGGTGCAGTCCTCGAAGGATTCTTTACGTGCCGCTCTTACCTCGACGCCGTCAGCCGCTCGATCGTTCTGGGGCCGATGTTTCACTTCGACGGGCCCCTGCAAAAAAGACTCGGCGACGACGTGGAAGTCTTGTACTGCTCCGCCGAGAATATCGACAAATCGCAATACTCCTTCGAGCTGCGCCAGATTGAAATCCTCTATAACGTGCCCATCATTTACGCAAGACGAACGTATCACGACCCGCAGACCGCAATAGAAAGCTCGCCGGAGCTGCTGCTGTTCGATATCCGCAATATGAAAACCGGGCCGATTAACTTCTTCAAGAGACAGCTCTACGAGTATTTCGGCGTCCGCAGCGACCTGCACGAGCATCTCTGGGAATACGAGCAGTATATAAGAACAGGGCCGGTAGCTATCGAGGCGCTGAAGGCCATCGGGGCAGCCGGCAATGATACGACGATTATCGCACACGAATTTATGGGTATGCCGACTGCACTCGCCGGTATATTGGAAGAGCAATACCATTTCAGGACAATCTTCTACGCTCACGAGACGGCGACAATCCGAAACCTCATCGAAAAACACCCGGGACACGATACGATGCTCTATAATCTTATCGGGTACTGCCGGAAAAATAACCTGCACCTGAAAGACGTTTTCGGCGACCAGAGCAGCTACTTCAAACATCCCCTCGTCGAGGCGGCGAGATTCTGCGACAGGATTTTCGCGGTCGGTGACCGCGTAGCCGATGAGCTTCGCTTCCTGCAGGGAAATTTCGAGTCGGCTGAAATCAACCTTGTCTATAACGGTGTGCCCGCCTACCAGACGAACCTCAGCCAGCGACAAAATTCGAAACGCAAACTCCAGCAATACTGCCGGAACCTGCTCGGCTACAAAGCCGACTTTATCTTCACGCACGTTACAAGGCTGGTAACCAGCAAGGGACTGTGGCGCGATTTGCAGGTTCTCGAGCACATCGAAAGAGCGCTTCGGCTGCAGAATAAAACCGCGGTAATGCTGCTCTTGTCGACACAGGTCGCACAAAGGCCGAGCGAAGATATCCTGAGAATGGAATCGGAATACAACTGGCCTGTCGCACACCGCGAGGGCTGGCCGGACATGTCGGGCGGAGAGGCAGAGCTTTATACGAAAATCCAGGCATTCAACGCCAAAAGCCATAATATAAAAATCATATTCATAAACCAGTTCGGCTTTAACCGGGCCAGATGCGGCCGGTATATGCCGGAGGATATGCACTTTATCGATATCTGCAGAGGCTCGGACGTAGAGTTCGGGATGAGTATTTATGAGCCTTTCGGTATCTCGCAGCTCGAATCGCTGACGTTCGGCGGAATCTGCGTCATAAGCAGCGTGTGCGGCTGCGCGGGTTTTGTAAAAGACATCGCTGTGCCGGAAAACATTGAAAATATCATTATCGCCGACTATACGAACCTCAACGGCCATAATTTTAACAACCTCGAGAAGCTGCTGAAAATCAACGCACAAGTTAGGGGCCAGGTCGAGCAGCGGGTTAGCGGGCAGGTTGCAAATCTGATTATTTTGCGTCTTACCGAAGATACGACTGAGCTTGAGCAGCGGATTGAGACCGGCTTTTCGCTGGCGAGGAATATGAGCTGGGAAACGGTCGTGAGAAATTATCTTCTTCCCGGCCTGGAAAATAAATGCCCCGAAAAAGACATACCTAAAATCTTCACAAATAACTGAAACAGAAATTTCACCACATAGATTATTCGACACAGATTAACACTGATTAACACTGTATCCTATATTCTGCATTTTGCATTCTTTTTCCATTATCTTAATTTCAAATAAAATTGACTTGCTTTCGCTGTATTCCGAAATAGAATATGGGAAAACTTCTCTTTCGTTCTAATAATAGATGAAAGTAGAAAAATGATTATTTGTTAAGAATGGTAAAATCACATCGGGTCGTTTTAAGTAATGAAAGTGGTTTTGTGATAATCTAGAATTTTTCAATAGAGGAATGAAAAATGTCAAATAGTGATGATGTTCAACAAGTGTGTGAAAATGGCCATCAAATAACCACTTGTTATAATAGCAAACCGGAGCAGCGTATGAAGTTCTGTCAAAGATGTGGTGCTCCCACAATAACTGCCTGTTCAAGTTGTGGTAAAGAAATTCGGGGTGCTCAGGTCAAAGATGTTAATAATTGGATTTCATCCAGGACTGGTCAACAGAATCTGATTCCTATAACACATCCTGATGTTCCATCATATTGTCTTAATTGTGGAAAACCTTATCCCTGGACAAAAAACAAGATTTCAACAGCTATCCAAATTTTAACAGAGTTTGGTAATCTAGACGAAAAAGAAAAGGAGAATATTGAACAAGATATTAACAATGTTGCTCGAGATGTGCCACAAACCGAACTTTCGGCAATGAGAATAAAGCGAATTTGGGAAAAATATGGTAGAGTTGGTTACGAAATTATAATGGAATTTGCTAGCCGTACAGCATCCAAAATACTGAAAAATCCTTGATCTAATCACTTTTGCCTAAGTACGGTTAAGTTAAATAATGAAAGGATAAATTAGGATGGACATCAAGATAACAATTAATGCTATTCGTGAATTGCTGGACAATTTATCCAGCCAAATAAAAGTAGATCAATTCCATACTTATGTAGCGATAAAATCTCTTAGTAACGAACTTTTGAAGTGTGCTAAAGAAAATAAATTGCCTTATTTATACATTGATGAAATATTAGGAGAACTTGATAATCATTGTCGCTCTATTGTTGATTTGGAAGATAAGTTAGGTCACCCGATAGACCAACATCACTGTTGGGCAAGTATGGCTGTTGATAAACTTGAGTCTAACCTCTGTTTCAAAATAAAATAGTGGTTTTTTTAACAACAGAGGACATAGAGAAAATCTTATGAAATGGATTAGAAATTCTTGCCTTGAAAAGGTTATTGCTACTGTAATAAGTGGTATTGTTCTTTTAATAATAACCTTTATATTTAAGAAATATTTAACGACTGTTTTTACTTTTACCTTTCCGCTCTGGGCTTGGATTGTTCTTTGCGTTGCCATTTCCAGCTTTACCGCAATAATCTTGAAAATTATTGGTATACGCCGGAGACAAGAATTTCTTACTGATAAAGTTGATATATCCAATAAGCTTCAGTGGTGGGTAGGACAGCAACTGAAATTTGTTAAAGAACAAACGGAAGATAATAAATTAGTTACTTGGTATTTTAGCGTGATAGACAAGAGAAATAAGCTTCGTCCAGGAAGTGCGAAACAATTTCTTCCGGAATTTTTTAGTGGTTCGTCCAAACTATTTCCTATTACATTAGTTAAAATGGGTGAAAAAACTATTTCAATCTGGCATGATTTGGCATCTGAGGAGACTTGTAGTCCACCCAGAAACAAACCTTATGGCGATAATCCTTTGGATATTAATCGTCTCTAATCCTGGCTGAAATAGTAAAGATTT
>Ga0307434_1000613_pt1 | contig 22457 bp, 10 predicted proteins | sample SalMarWE160220MG_FD_202156 | JGI IMG/M metagenome (GOLD analysis project Ga0307434, IMG submission 202156) | Salt marsh sediment microbial communities from the Plum Island Ecosystem LTER, Massachusetts, United States - WE1603-220 | ecosystem: Environmental > Aquatic > Marine > Intertidal zone >... | reverse complement strand
CTCTGCGACAAGTCATCCAACCTCTCGGCCGCCTCCGGCATACCCGCCCGGGCCAGCGCGTTGATCGGCTCGATCACGCCGCCGCCCAGCCGCCGCTCGATGGCCGGACTGCTCAACTGGTTCACCCGCAACTCGGAAAGCACCTGCTCGAACTGCATGCGCAGCGTGGTCAATCGCCCCGCCTGGTCGCGCTGTCGCCGGGCCAACCGGGCGAACTGCTGCCCGCGCTTCTGGGGATCGACCTGGGAGTCCAGGACTCCGCTCCACGTGAGCAGGTCCGAATAGAGTTCCTCCTGTTGGCGAAGGATGCGCTCGAAGTCCTGGCGGTACTCCTGCTCGCGACGATCAAGCTCGCCGAGTAGCTCATCGCGGCTCACCACCCGCAGCACGACGGTAGCCGACTTGCCGACGTTCGGCCCCGAGACGTCATCGAAGTCGCTGGCTTGGGCGTGCAGGCTGAAGCGATCGCCCTCGGCAAGCCCATGGGTTGCCACCGACCAGTCGAGCGTGCGGGCGAAGGTCTTGGTGCCGATCTCGAATCCCGGCATTGGCTCGGTAATCGCGGCCGGCTCAGCCCCCGATCCGGAGGGCGCGTACAGCAATTCTGCCGATGCCAGGCCATAGACGTCGGAGAAGTCCGTCTCGATCGGCAAAACGGCTTCGGGCGTGACCATCTCGCCGAGCCCCTTGATCTTCATCTTGACCTTGGGGGGCGTATCCGCCATCAGCCGGACCGTGAACCGGACCGGCGGCACCCGTTCGCTCAGGTTGGTCAGGCCCGTCTCGTCCGCCAACAGGAAGTGATACGTAGCCGTCGCCCCCGGCCGATCGGACCCGGCAAACGCCTGCTCCCCGATCCGCTCCGCCGGCCCGAGGTCCGTCTTCTCGCCCCCGATTTGCCGGATCAGGTTGGCCTTTGCCACCGCCTTGTTGGTGGTGATGTGAAAGCGAATCCCGCTGCCCTTGAGGCCCTCAGCCACCGTCTGCCCCGCCCGAAGCTCATAAGGTTCGAGATTCGTATACCGCGGCGGGACGATACCCAGGCGGACCCCACTGAGCCGCGGCCGATCCACCACCTCAATGGTAAACCAATCGGTCACCGCATCACCGCCGGTGATCTGGCAGTGAAGCGTCTCGTCGATCCGCTCGAACGTGTGGGTGAACCGGATGGTCTCAGCCCGGACCGCCGGCATCTGTTCGCGCCCCCGCAGCCCGCTGTCGCCCTCGTAGCGAAGGTAGGCCTGTCGCGGCGGCTCGAAGCCCTCGTCCACCACCGCCGAGATCGTCGCGTCGTCCCCGCGCGGGACGACCATCTTCCCGTCGGTCAAACCCTCCACCGTGAGCTGGTTTCTCTGCGGCCAGTCCGCGTTCGCCAGCAGGACGTTCCGCCGGAACCACCGCCCCATCGTTTCCGGAGCCGACATGGTCAGCAGGACCAGGGCACCCAGGCACACGATCGTAGCGGCCCCTCGCCGGCGGGCCCGGCCGTGGTTCAACGTGTCGCGGAAGCGCAGGTGCGCCGCTTCCTCTTCCGCCTGACGGACGACTGCCTCGATCATCGCCGGGCAGGGCCGAACCGCGCGCAAAGGGCCGACCAGCCGCGGATCGGAGAACTCCACCGCACTGATCAGCCGGCTTTGCAGGTCCGGGCACCGGCGCTCGACCAGAAGCGCCATGTGTTCGTTGCAGATCGGGACCCTTAGTGGCCTAACGATCACCCGCCAGACGACGACTGCGATCACGATCAGCAGCGTCGCCAGTTGGGTGAGCCGCATGTCCCACCCGAGCCGCAACGTCCAGTCCGCCCCCAGCGTGACCAGCACCGACGCCAGCAGAGCCGCGCTCACCACCGCAGCCCCGTCGAGCACGAGATACCACCGCAGCCGGCGCTTAAGCGCACGCAGCCGCCGAAGCGTGCTGCGTTCGAACCGTTGTCGCGTCGATTCGCCAATCATTGAACGCATCCGATCCTTCCGCGGCTACAGCAGTCGGGCCCGTTTTCTGACCGCCCACTCGATGCCAAGCAACGAGACGAGCAGAAGAAGCGTCCACCAGCGATCCCACAGTGGCCTGGGTTGGCCGGTCAGGACCAGGCTGGCGGCCCGGCTCGGGATCAACGTCCCGAGCCGATCGACTTCGTCGATATCCAGATACTCACCGCCGGCCGACTGCGACGCGAGAGTCCGGAGCGTCCGGCGATCGAGTTGGGTTTGCCGGAATTCCAGATCGGGACGACCGACGTGGACCTCGCCGCGGATCGTCGCCGGCTCTGTGCCACCGGTCCCGGGCAGGTCGATCCGAAGCACGTAAGTGCCGATCTGGGTCGGCACGAACCGACCGCGGTACCAGCCGGGGCGATTGGGCTGGGCCTCCAGCACCACCGGGCGGACCCGCTGACCACCAACACGCATGGACGCCTCGACCCGCTCCTGTTTCAGCGGCAGATGCCGGCTGTCCAGTAGCCGCGCCTCGATCTCCACCGGCTCACCGATCGCATAACGGTCACGCTCCACCTGGAGCAGGCCTCGTTTCTGTCCGCTCAGCAGTTTGCCCTCTACCAGGTGGCGGAGCAGTTGGATCCAGAACCGGTTGAAGTACTTCTCGCCAAACCGCCGCCATCGCCACGTCGTCTCGAAGCCGAGGAATCCCGCACGCCCCGAGCCGACGAACTGAGTCGCCAGCAGCACGTGTCCCCCGTAGGCATTGCGCATCCGCGGGTTGGAGTGCCGCAGCAGCGCCGCGGCGACGGGCTTCTCGCGGCGGACGGGATAGTGCCAATAGACCCCCGGGAGCCGGGCCCAGATCCGGGCGTTCTCACCCGCCTGATCCGACATCGCCAGCACCGGGTGGTTGGCGACCGCGGCCGGTACCGTCAGCGGCCACGCCGTCTGCTGGAAATGCCCCAACTCGTTGATGATCAGGTCCGCCTGGCCGGCATCTATCACCACCGGCAGCAGCTCGAGCAGGGCCTGGGTATCCGGGTCGTGGGCGAATCGTGGCCCGTTTTTCCTGCCCGCCACGTACAGCAATCCGCTGCCGGTGTTGGCCACCAGGTCTTCGACGTGCTGGGCCCAGGCCGGATCGAAATCGTCCGGTTGCGGGTCCAGCAGCAGGATACAATCGTAGGCGTAGAGTTCCTCCGGCTCGCGGGGGAAGTGGTCGATGACGCTGTTGCCGTCGCGGACCGCTTCGGCATCCGCCGACTGAAGCCAGCAGCTAAGGTTCACCGTGGCGTCACGCTGAAGGAGACGGGCCAGGTACCGGTACTCCCAGCTCGGGCTCCCCGCGATCAGCAGCACCTGCATCTTGTTCTCCAGCGCCCTGACGCTGACTTCCTTTACGTTGTCGTCGGTGATCGTTTCCGCCTCCTGTTGGGCTGCCCGAACGACCAATCGCGTTTCGGCCGCCTTGCCGAGCTGGTGAGTGAACACCACCGGCTCGACGCGCCCATCAGCCCTCACCGCGACCTGCTTTGACTCGACCACCGCCGTCTCGTCGGCGTCCGGCATCCGTTCCAGCAGTTCAACCGCCAGGCTCGTGCCATTGAGCCCCTGGGCCCGCAGGTAAGCGGTGACCTTGAACGGGTCCCTGACGAAGACGTTGGGCGGGACCTCGACCGCCGACACCGCCACGTTTCGCGGTGGCGACGGATCCCCCACACCCACTACGTGGATCGGGATCTTTTTGGCCCGGGCGTATCGAGCGACCACCTCCGCCGGCTCACCCTGGTTGAATTGGCCGTCGGAGAACACCACCACCGCCGCCACCGGTTTGTCCGCCCGCCCTGCAACTGCCTGCCGGACCGCCCGGCCGATGTCCGTTGCGGGAGCATTGGCCTCCGCTAGTTCGCCCAGAGCGAATTCCCCGCCACCCGATGGGCAGCGATCCTCTTGCCGTGAACCTTCATCCGCCGGCTGAGACCCCGCCGAACTGCTCGCCTGCCCCTGTTCTTCCCCTCTTTTCTTTCCCTCTGTCTCTCGATCTCTCCGTCTCTTTGTCTCTCCCTCTTGCTTTTTCCCCCCGTCGCCAACAAACCGCCCCAGGACCCTCACCTTGTCCCCGAACCGGTAGATCTGCAGCGCGTTGCGGGCCGTGAGTTGCTTGAGTACCTTCGCGTCCTCTCCGCCAAGGACCGCCCGCACGAGTTCGGTCCGGCTCACGGTCGTGGCATCCGCGCCGTCGATCCCCGCCAAAACCTTCTCAACCCGCTTGCTATCCTCCCCATCCGGGTAAAGATCGCGCAGACTCATGCTGGCCGATCCGTCCAGGAGCAACAACGTGGCCGACTCGATGTTGCGATTGATGTAGGTTGCCAGGATCGGCTCCAGCCAGATAACCGCCAACGCCAGGATCACCGTACAGCGCATCGCCGCCAGAAATGTCCGCACCCGGGCCGGCGCCCCGGCCCGCTGCTCGTGGCGGTAGAGGAAGACGACCGCGTACAGCAGACCCGACACCAGCAGAATTGAGCCCACCGCCGCCCAGCCCTGGGGCACACGCGCAAACTCCAACCGCTTCTCGATCGTATCGACGGCCAGCATGTTCCAGCTACTACTCATCGATAATCAACGCCCGGGTTCACGCTACCTGGTAAGCCGCATTCGCTGGGCCGCAGCCAAAACGCAGTCTCTCACGCCTTCGCTTGTCTCGTCTGCGTTCGTCAGCGTTCATCCGCGGTCTCTTCCTCTCTTGATTCACCGCGCCGACCCGAACCACCATGCCAGCGATTGCTCGCTCATCAGCACGACCACGAGGGCGATCAGCAGCGCCGAGGACAGCTCCTGGCGGGACTCCGCGTGTTGCCCGCTGAGGAGCCTTTCGCCGCTGACGTATTCGACCGCGAGTGCGGGCATGGATTCCAACAGCGAGGCCCGGTCGGCGCGTCGCAGGTCGCTCTCCTCGGGATCGACGTTGACCGCCGCCCGTTCGACGACCTCACCTCCCGTGGCTTCGATCAGCTCGAACTGATAGATCCCGGGCCGGTCGGTCCGGGTCCAGTGAACGATCGGGATGCCGGTGCTGGGATCCGGCTGGGCATCGATGCGGGTCGCCGGCTCGTCCGGATACGCGGGCGTTTTCAGCGTCACCACCGGCCGATGCCGACCCGGATCGAGGGGGAACTGAATGGGCTCGCCTGCCAAATGCTTTGCCTGGCGCCCGGTTTGCCGCGCGAGGTACTGAACCATCTCCATCGCCAGCACCACGAACACCGGCCGATCGGCCAGGTTGTTCCATTCCTTATCGACGCTGGTGGTGACGAGCCACACCCGGCCGCGGCCAAGGCAGCGCTCGGCGATCAACGGACTGGCATCCGGGTCGTCAAGACGCAGGAGCACCCGGGCCGGGCCACGGCTATCCCGGTCCCTATCTGCCCGGCCGCGGGGAGCTATTGCCGCCCCACCAGCCGGTGCCGTGGACGCCTCTTCTGCCCCCGCCGGTGCGCACGTCAGGTATTGCCGGACCACGACACCGCCGAAGTACGCTACCTCCACGTCACGGAACCGGCGCATCACTGGATGGGTCAGGTCGGGTTTGCCCAGCGGCACGCCTGGCTGGCCCGCCGGCACTGTCACCACCTCGCGAAGCCCGGCCGGCAACAGCCCCTCGCCATTGCGGTAAAGGATGCGGTTGTACAGATCCGCATCCACCTGGTCGCCGAGGAAAACCGCCAGGCCCCCGCCGGCCGAGACGTACTCCTTCAGTCGGGCGGCCGTCTCCTCGCTCACCCGAAATACGTTGGCCAGCACCACCACGTCGAAGTCGGCCAGCTCCGTCTCCTCGAACTCGCCCTCGTCAACGACGCTCACCTGGTTGCCGCTGAACTGGGGACCCTCGGGTCGCAGCGCCACCGCCAGCAGGAAGACCTCGTCCTGGTAGGGGTCCGCGTCGGGCTCACCGTTGACCACGAGCACGCGCAGGGCCCGCGTGACCGGAACCGCCATCGCGCGGGTGTCATCAACGGGTAGTGCGTCGGAGGCCAACTCGACGGTGAGCGCCTCGGAGCCCTCATGGCTGAACACGATCTCGAACGGCACCTCGATCGTGTGCCCCGGCGCGACGGCCGGTACCGTGACCGGCGGCTGGGCCGCGTCGCCTACATACACCTCCAGGGACCTCTGCTTCGACTCGACGTCGCCGAAGTTGGTCACCTTCGCCGCAAACGACGCGCTGAGGCCGGCAACGACCTGTGATTGGCGGGACTCAATCGCGGTCACGCACATGTTGCCGGTTGTAGCGATACCGACGTCCACCAGGACCACGCGCAAAGTCCGGTTGCCGTCCGCCCAACCCGTGAGGACCGCGGCGGGGTTGCCGTTCCCACGTGAACGCGAAGAGGCGAAGTCCCTTCCTTGTCCTTCTTGTTCTCCTGGCGCTCCCACCTCGTCTCTCCCTCTCCTCGTCTCCCCCTCTCCCCCTTTACCTCTTTTCCCCTCTTGCCTGGAGCCGCGGATCCAGTCAGCCTGCTGGAAATCACTCACCACATAGACCGCGGCATTGACGCTGGATTCGCGGGCATCGAGCAGCCGTCGCACCGCCGCCAGTGCCTCCGGCATGTTCCCGCCGCGGTTGGACGGCTCGAGGGTTTCCAACTCATCCCGGAGCGAGTCGGTATCCATCCGGCCGACGTTCACTTCGGTGCGAAGCGGCTGATCCGGTCGCGAGGCGAGCAGGATCGTCAGCGGGTCGTTGGGGGATTCCTCCCGAAGCCAGTGCACCAAGCGTTCGAGGGCGGAGGTAGCCCGGCCGAAAACGGTCCCGTGGCGCGAGTCGGTTTCCACCGCCCGGTGCAACAAGCCCATGCTGAATGAATCGTCGAGCACGATGACCCGCTCGGTCGCCGCGGGCGAGCCCAACACCGCCGCCAGCGCCTGCGGCCGGACAAAGAGCCGCGCGAGCATGGCACCCGCCAGCAGCATCGCCAGACACCGCAGGGCCAGGAGGGTCAACTCCTGGAGCCGGACCCGCCGCCGGTTGCGCCGGTCCGCCTCGATCAGGAAATCGATCGCTGCCCAGCGAATCCGCCGGAATCGCCGCTTGCTGAGCAGGTGGATCAGTATCGGTATAGAAGCTGCCCCCGCGCCGGCGTAGAACAACACCGGCGAGACCATCGCTCCCAGAACCGGACCATCACATATCATCTTACCCGTCACCTGCTGCCGCTCCTGCTGTCTTTCACTCACACTCACCAGCGCTTGCGGCTTCGTGTCTCCCTCTCGCCGCTTGCGATTTCGCGTCTCCATCCCGCCGCTTGCGGCTTCGCGGAACAAACCGATCAGCGGTCAGCTCCCCTGATTCCGCATTCATCATTCATCATTCAGCGTTCATCATTCATCATTCATCATTCATCGTTCATCATTCATAGTTCACCCTCTCCGCCCGATCTACTTGGCCCTCTGACGCATCCGCGCCGCCAGGAAGCCGGACAATCCCGCATCCAGCGGATCACGCGTCGATAGCAGTTGGTAATCGATCCGGTGATCCATGCAGGCTGTCCGGACGCGGCTGATGAACCCCTGCACGATTTCCAGGTAGCTGGCTCGCAATGATTGCGGATCGGTCAGCAACTGGACGGCCGGGGCTTCGAGCCCCTCGAACATCGTGTTGTCCTCGAACGGAAACGTCACCTCGTCGTGGTCAAGCACGTGCAGCACGATGACGTCGTGGCGGGTGTATCGAAGTTGCTGCAGGCCCTGGATCACGTCGCCCTCGTCGGTGAGCAGATCACTGATGACGACGACGAGCCCCCGCCGCTGGAGTTGCTCGGCGAGTCGCGAGAAGAGCATCTTCAGGTCGGTGGTGCTGTCGGGCGGGTTCCGTTCGATCAACTCGATCATCGTCTGCAGTTGTGCGGTGCTGGAAGTGGGGGGAATCTGCTCGCGGACGTCGTGATCGAACAGGACTAGCCCGCACGCGTCCTCCTGGTGCATGAGTAGGTAGACGAGCGACGCCGCCAGCGTGCAGGCGTAGTCGAACTTGTTCATCCGCCCGTCACGGACATGCTCGGGGTAGGCCATCGACCTCGAGCAGTCCAGCAGGATGTGGGTGCGTAGGTTCGTCTCCTCTTCATACTGCTTGATGTAGAGCCGGTCCACGCGCGCGAAGAGTCGCCAGTCGATATGACGGATGTCGTCGCCGGGCACGTACTCGCGGTGGGACGCGAACTCCACGCTGTAACCCTGGTAGGGGCTCTTGTGCATGCCCGAGATGAACCCCTCGACGACCATCCTCGCCCTTAGTTCCAGGCGGGAGATCTTCGCGAGGACGTCAGGATCCAAGTACTTTCTGTAATCGGCCATCTTGGGTCAGCGGAGACTCGTTCGGGGGTGTCTTTTCCAGAACCTCGTTGATGATCCGGTCCGTCGTGTACCCTTCCGCTTCGGCGGAGAAGTTGGTGACGATGCGATGTCGCAGCACGGGATGAGCAACGGCGCGGACATCGTCAGTGGAAAGGTGGTACCGCCCGTGGAGGATGGCCCGGGCCTTGGCGGCGGCGACGAGGAACTGGACGGCTCGCGGCCCGACGCCCCATCTGACCATCCGTTTAACGACCGCGGGTGCACCGGCCTCGTGCGGCCTCGTTCCGCGAACCAGGTCCAAAGCGTGACCCACCACTTGCCGGGCCGCCGGCACCTGTCGGACCGTCCGCTGCGAATCCAGCACCTGCCTCGCGTCCAGCACCGCCGGGATGGATTCCGCCGCCGCTGCGATGTCCGCCATGGTCAACTCGGCGATGCTCAGCTCCTCCTCGTAGCTGGGGTAACCCACGAACACCTTGAACATGAACCGGTCCTGCTGGGCCTCCGGCAAGGGATACGTCCCCTCCTGTTCGATCGGGTTCTGCGTCGCCAGCACGAAGAAGGGCGCGTCCAGCGGGTTCCGGTTGCCGCCGACGGTGACCTGACGTTCCTGCATTGCCTCGAGCAGGGCGGCCTGCGTCTTGGGCGGCGTGCGGTTGATCTCGTCGGCCAGGATCACGTTGGCGAAGATCGGACCCTTGAGGAACTTGAACGACCGCGCACCGGTTGCCTTGTCCTCCTGGATCACCTCCGTGCCCGTGATGTCCGACGGCATCAGGTCCGGGGTGAACTGGATACGCGAGAACGACAGACTCAGCGACCGCGCCAACGTCGAAATCATCAACGTCTTAGCCAGGCCCGGCACCCCCTCCAGGATGCAGTGCCCACCCGCAAACAGCGCGATCAGCAACTCCTCCAGGACCTGCTCCTGCCCGACGATGACCTTGCCCAACTCGCCGCGGATCCTCTGGTACGCCCGGCAGAGCTGATCCACCGCCGCCAGATCGCCCGAACCGTCTTTCTCAGAACCCGATTCTCCCGGCTGGGAATCCTGGAACTCATTCATTCATCGATCCTCGTTTGACAGACAATGATGAATTATGAATGATGAATTGACCAAGACCTGATCGCTCTTTCCGAGTCCATCATTCATCGCTCCGCCTTCATCGTTCATCGTTCCGCATTCATCGTTCATCATTCATCGTTCCGCATTCATCGTTCATCATTCAGCGTTCATCATTCATCGTTGCAGAATCGGCAGGTACCCGTAAGGCATCTGGAGGATGACCAGGGCAATGGCGGTCCCGTAGGTCTTGCCGACGCCGTCGCCGTCCCACGATCCGTCCGGGGCCTGGTTGGAGATCAGCCAGTCCCGCATCTTGGGGAAGTACCACTCCCAATCCTCCTGCCCGCTGAGCCACATCACCTGGGACATATACAGGTGCGCGTAGTAGAAGTGGCCCCACACGCCGCCGCGGCTTCCGCCGGTACCGATGCGCCGTTTGATGAAGTCCAGGGCCCGGACCGCCAGGGGGTTGTCGTACTCGCCCGCGTTGTACCAGCACGCAACCGCGGCGGCGGTGATCGGGGGACGACTCCCCCCGCGGCGGTCCGCCCGATACGCGATGCCGCCGTCCGGCAAAGCCGAGTTCTCCAAATACTTCAGCGCGTTGTCGATGGTCGATTTCGGGACCGCTATGCCCGCGTTGCGACAGGCCCGAAGACCCTGGAGTTGCGTGATCGTGACCGAGCCTTCGTCGCCGTGGGAATCCGGGGTGTACAGCCACCCGCCGGCCGAGCTCTGGCTGCGGGCGGTCAGACCGACCGCGCGACGCAGCACGCCGGCAATCCGTTCCTGCTTGGCCGAATCGTCTTCCATGCCGCACAGCTCGCCGAGCATCAGCATGCTGAACCCATGTCCGTACATGGAGCGGCTCGCCTCCTCCAGCCGAGAGATCAGCCCGTCGGGCCGGGCGGAGCTGAGAAGAAAAGTGGCGGCCCGGCTGACGTTGGGAGCGTACTTGCCTTGGGTGGTCGTGTTCCCGTTGGCCAGCAGGGCCAGACCCGCCAGGGCGGTCATGGCAACCGGATACCGGCCCCATTGGCCGCCGTGTCGCCACGCGCCCTCGCGGCTCTGCGTCCGGGCCAGGTACTCCAATCCCCTCTCAATGGAGTCCTGGGTCTGCGGTGTGATCAGCGGCGGCAGCGGCGGTGGCAAATCAGCACGCGCCGGGGTCCCGGGCCGGGCCTGCACCATCAGCATCAAACCGGCCACTGCCCATCGCATGGCGTGTTGAACGCGCCTGGCGGCCATCAATCGTCTCCCACCTCGTTGATCGGAAACCGCAGCACGCTCGAACCCACCGTCACGATCACCTGCCCGGGCCAGACCGCCACGTCGAGAATCCGGTACGCGCCGGCGCCTTTCGGCACGGGGGCGGCAACCGTTTCGCCGACCGTCTCGCCGGTCGCCTTGTCCACGATGCTCAACTCCACCATGCCCGCGACCATCTTCCCGTCAGCCCTGGTCGTGCTGCCGCGACTGCTGCGGGCTGTGGCCTCGGCTTGCCTTCTGGTCGAAGGAGTGAATACCGCCACCGGTATCGCGTTTGAGGAGACCCGCAACACATCGCCCGGCAGGTATGCCCTCGCGCCGATATCGCGGCGCTGCCAGAGAATCCTGTTGTCCTGCATCCGGATCGCCGCCATCGCCCACCGTTGCCGGTCGTAACCGGTAGCCGGCCTGGCCCGAACCTGGTAGCCGCAAACGTACAGCACACCATCAACCAGGGCCCCGTCAGTGACGCCCTCTTCGCAGGCGTAGACGGTAGCGGCGATCCGGCTCTTCCCGGTTCCCGGGTCGATCACCTCCACGCGCCCCGAGCGATCCGCAACCGCTACCAGCTCTGGTGTGGGCTTGAAGAGTTGCGACAGGTTGTCGGGCATCGCGACGCGCCATCGCTCTGCACCGGGGGTCGCCAGCTCCAGCGCCGCCACTTCCCGGCCGGAGACCGGGCCGCAGATCACGTCGTCATACAGCGCGATGTTGACCTTCCGGCCCGGGCTTTCGTCCTGGATAAACCGGCACTCGCCCAGGTACCGACCGTCCGCGAGCCGGAAGACATCCACGCGCTCAAGCCCGCGGTCAACGGCCACCACGTAGTCACCCCGGGTCCGGACGGCATACCATTCCCGTTGCGAAAGGCTGCGGCGCCAGAGGATCCGCTCGCCGTCGCAGGTTCTTGAAACCTCCAGTTGCCCGCGAGCGTTCACGCTGATCAGATATCCTTCGTGCGCCCACACCCAGGCGTCGGAACCACTCGGTTCCTGATCCGGCAGGCAGGGCGGATCAAACCGGCGGGCCCAAAGCCGCCGCCCGGTCAGGAGACCGACCGCGTGCAGGCCGTAGGCGCTGTTGATGATCAGCGCCTGACCGTCCAGCACCGCCTCCGCCGCCCGGGCCGGGGACGCCCTACCCGAGAGGGCACGCTCCCGGACGGGCGTTGCCAGCGCGGTGATCTCGACCGCCGGTTCGCCGAGCAATCGCAACTCCGCTCGCCAGAGGTTCCTGCCCCTGGCCGCACTGCGGGCTTCCACCCGGTTGCCGTCAACCAGGGTCATGATCACGTCAGCCAACGGCTCTTGGCGCCTGCCCCGGATCGAGATCGGTCTGGACCCGCGGGCGTCGGCGGCCGTCGCTTCGCCCGGCTCTCCGAGCGAGATCCTCGCCATCGCTGCCTCATGCCGCCCGAGCGTATCGGCGTCAATCCGCTTTCGCAGGGCCGCCGCCACCCGGGCACCCGCAATCAACCGTCTCCCATGTTCACGTTCACCTGCCGCCTCCGGTTCAGTCTCGGTGTTCAGCACGTCCGCGGGCAGCTTCACCGCAGCGAACTCGTGCTCCAGCCGGTCCAGAACCCGCGAAGCCGACACCGGCAGGTGCAGCTCGGCCGGCTCGAGGTGAATCGCCGCCAGCCGTGCCGCCGCCTCGGCCGCCAGCTTTGGCGAGGCCGTGCCGCGCAAGGCCTCGACAAAGAAGTGCTCGGCCTGTTCGTAGCGAAGTCCATCCGCCGCCCACCGTCCCAACAACAGGTTGGCCTCATTCGCCGCGTCACCCAGGGCAGGACACTCCGCCAGCCAGAGGAGGCGTTCCGCGTCGTGCCTCCCGGTCACCTCGTCGAGCCATTGGCGGACATGGTTCTCGAAGGTCCGGGCCTGCACCTCGGCCAATCCCTTCGCCGCGTCTTCTATCTTCCGCATCGCCAGTCCGCGTGCCCGCTCTTCGAAGCCGCCCTCGGAAGAGATCATCAAATCGCCCTGCCGGGACAGGACCACCGACAGGTATTGCCGGCAGGCTTCGAGCGGCAGGTGTTCACGGTGGTAATGGTCGCCCAGGGCCAGCGCGGTGTGGATGGCGTCCTCCGGAGACGCCGCGATGGTTCGCGCCTCGCGCAGCAGTTCCAGTGCCCTGCTCGACGGCACCTCGCCCGAGGCGGCCAGTTCGAGCATCGCCAACACCCGCAGGTGGATCACCTGTTCGTATCGCCGCTCGTCCTTAGCCTTCAACGTCTCGGGAAGGTCGGCCATCGCCGCCAACGCTTTCGCGGGACGATGCCTGAGCAGCTCCAGCCACGCCAGCCGAATCGCCCGCGGCGCGCTGGTCGGATCGGCGAGGTGCCGGGACACTGCGTCGGCGTACCCGCGGTTCAGATCGGGAAACTTCTTGACGCTGGATATGCCCACACTATAGAGCGAGCCGTCCCAGGCCAGCAGGTTCCCCGGCGGCTCTCCCGCGACCGGTTGGGCGTCGGCGATATCCTCGCCCGTCAGGGCATTCATCGCCACGACCCCCTCGACCGTCGGCAGGTAGATACGATCCCCCGAGATGACGCCGCGACCGGCGGGCTCTCCGCATCCCTGCCGCCAGACCGGCCGCCCCGTTTCAACCTCGATCAGTTGGACTTGCGGGCCCGCCATCCAGACGTGCGCGTCGGTTGCCCCCAACAGGTAAGCGAATCCCTCCCGCGGAACCCGCCAGCGAACCTCGCCCGTTGCCCGGTCCAGACAGAACAGGTAATCCGCATCGCCCGGGGCGCAGAGCACCACGTCCGCCACCGCGATCACCGGCGTGGGAAGCCAGCCCGCCGCCGGCAAACCGCCCTCGGGCAACTCGTAGCGAACCGCCCATCGGACCGACCAAGTCGATGCCTCTAACGCAAACAGCATGCCCCGACCGGTGGGGATAAACACCACCCCGTCGGCCGCCGCAGGCTCCAGTGCGTGGAGGGAATCGAACGGCCCGCCGCCCGTGCCGCACAAGTAGAACTGCCGGGCCAGAACGCCCGTCCGCGGGTCCAGGGCAACGGCGTAGAGGTCGCTGTTCACCCGGCAAGGGGCCAACAGGTACCCGTTGACCGGGATCGGCACGGACACAAACTCCACTGCCCCGAGCCGGGCATCCTCCGAACCGGAGCCCGTCATCCTCGTCGTGTCGCTCATCCAGACTAACGACCCGTCCCTGAGCGAGTAGGCGATCACCCGGTTGGGGCCCGAGCTGGGCGAACGTGCCCCACCCTGCAACACGCCGCCGATCACGACCCCGCCCCCGAATACGCCGCCCGCCCGCCCCGCCATGGCCAACGGGCGGGGCGGGCCCTGCGACCACTCCACGGTCAACACCATGTCCAGCGCGATGACCACGCCCGCCCCCACCGAGTCGTACAACAACCGCCGCACCACCGGATCGTCGTCCAGTGGATCGCGCTCACCCGCCTCCTCCAGGACGAGATGGCCGAGAGCAACAACCTCCTGCTGAGGCTGAGGCGGCACATCGGCCGGGTCCAGTCTCGTGCCGGTGCGCCACACAGGCGTGAAGCTGTCCACGTCCAGGCCCAGCAGCTCCCGCTGCCCTTTGACGACCAGCGTTCTACCGTCAGTGACCATCTGCCGAACCGGGATCAGCTTCCCGCGGCGAGCGTACTGCTCCACCGCGCCGAAGCCTTGCCTGGGCTCCGTCACGGGCAGTGGGACCGTCCATGGCCGGTGGTCGATGAAAGTCGGCTCCACCGCGGGCATCCTGCCGTTGCGCAGGGGGCTTCCCAGCGTCATCGGCCAACTGGCAGCCTGCAGGGAGGCCCGGGCGGCGGCGGTTCGAGCGATGTAGGCGTTGATCTGACGCAGGCGGTCGGCCGGTGGGAGACACCCGCTCGATGCCTGTTCCTCAGAGGCGTCGGGCTGCGTTGCCGGAGTGCTACCGGCCGGCCGGGTCGTGGCCAGTTTTCTGAGAATGGCCTCGGCCCGCTGCCGCTGGCCCATGCCCGCCGCGCATACCGCCCGCCGGCTGGGAATCACCCACGCCGGCAGATCCGAGTCCGGGTAGACCGACTTCACCCGCTGGAGGAGGCCCGCCGCCTCGGCAAACCGGCCTTCGTCGATCAGCCAGTCCGCCAGCGCGAGCGCGGCATCGTCGCCCACGCTGGTGAGCAGGTGTTTCTCTACAATCGTCCGCAGCAGCGCCGGGTCATGTTGCTCCAGCGCCCGGGCCGCGAGGGCCGCCGCCTCGCCGTCGTACACTAGCCGGTACGCTTGCAGACCGCGTGCGGGCAGTGAAGCGATCCGACGATGGGCCTGAAGCCGGGCAGATTCGTAGACCCTCCCGTCCGAGGTCAGGATGTGCTCTCCGGGCAGCTCGACGATGCGTTGGAGTGAATCGATCGCCAGCTTCCAATCCTTGCGTTTGATCGCCTCGTCCGCCCGCGAGAGAAGGGTGGTCGCTTCCTCCGAGGGTTGGAGGGTGGCCCGGAACGATCCGCTCGGCGTGTTGGCCGGCGAATCTCCCACGGCAATGCGCAACACCGCCGCCCGGAGCCCTCCGCAGAACCAGACGACGACCCCGGCCAGAATGAACGCCGCCCACCACCGGCCACGCCTGCCCATGCTGGTTGGACGCCGACTTCCCGACTGCATTTCTGGTCGTTTTGCCTTCCGCATGCCCTTCTACATGTTACCCGTGCCCTGGGCCCGATAACACCTCATTCTACACCCAAGGACGATGCCGAGGTTCGTATGTCGCGATGATTGTGAGAAAAGTTTGCCGGCTGACCACAGCCCACATCGGGCCCGGGCCTGCCCGCACCGCCGGTTCCGCAAACAAATGCCAATTCGCGCCCCAGTTTTGGCCGATAATCCCGAGGGTTGTGTTGAAGCGATTGGACCAACGGTACGGATCGCAGGGAAGGGTCCGACAATGACGCAGGAAACCTTACCAGGCCGATGGGACCAGCTTGCGGCAGCGGTCGCGGTTGGAGGCTGGATACTGCTGGCAACCGGGTGCGCGGTGCCGCCCCCCACCCGCACCAATGCTCCGCCCCAGGGGCAGAGCCCCACCCAGCACCGGCTGCACGAACACTACATCCGCATGACCGACAATGCCCTGTTGGCCGACATGTCGATGTCGGCCGTCCACTTCGTGCCACGCACCGCCGAGTTGAACGCATTGGGGGTCCGCCGGCTGATGCGGCACGCCTCGATCCTGAAGGTGTACGGCGGCACGTTGCGGTACGACGGTACCGAAGCCGACCGGGAGTTGAGAAAGGATCGCGTGGAGCAGATCAGGGAGTTTCTGGTCGCCTCGGGGCTTGAGCCTGACCAGTTCGACGTCGAGCAGGGCATGGCCGGCGGGTCCGGCATTGCCGCCACCGAAGCCCTCGGCATCCGAAAAGCTACCCGCGGCCCCGGCGACCTTAAGGTCACATCGGGCAGCGGCGGTGGCCAATAATCAGCTAAGGAGTGTGCCCGATGATCGCACGGAAGCGGTGTTCGATGGGCGCGTGTTGCGCGGTGGCGGGACTATTGGCGGCGGGATGCGGACCGGCCGGTGGGCCCGGGGACTTGCGGGCCGGCGACGGTGAGCCCGTATCGCGCCTTCCCTCCTGGGACTCGACGGATCAGGTCGAAACCGCAGAGCCCGAGGTTTTGCCGGAAACCCATTTCTCTGCCGGCCGGCTGCACGAAACCCGCGGGCGACTGGCCCTGGCTACCGAGCAGTACCGCCTGGCGATCGGGCTGAGGCCCGGCTACGTCGAGGCCCACAATCGACTGGGCATCGTGCTCGATCAGCTCAGGCGGTTCGCCGAGGCGGATGACGCGTTTGCCCACGCGATCGCGCTGGCTGCCAACCAGGCGTATCTGCACAACAACCTGGCGTTCAGCTACATCATGCAGCGACGGTGGCCGGACGCCGAGATCGAGTTGCAGCGTGCACTGGAGCTACACCCGGAGTTCACGCGGGCCCGCGTCAACCTGGCGCTGGTGCTCGCCCAACAGAACCGCTTCGATCAGGCAATGACCCAATTCCAGCTTGCCGTGCCGCTCGAGGACGCGTACTTCAACATGGGGCTGATGTACCAGTCGAAGCGCCGGCTGGCGGATGCCGCCCGCGCCTTCGGAACCGCCCTGAAGCTGAACCCCGAAATGGTGGCCGCCCGGAAGCGCTTGGAGCAGTTGCCCGCCGAGGTGCTGAGCGCGGCGGAGGCCAATATCGCCGTGCAGGCCTCACCGGTGCCCTTAGCCATGCACGCCGGCCCGACCCCCGGCAGAAGCGACCGCCCGAGCACGCAGCCGGCGGACCGGGCATTGCCCTCCACCGATTCACCTCGATCCGCCGAGGCCGCCTTGCCCCGGTGCCTGGCCCTTTCGATCGAGACGAGCATGGATACCGCCGGGGACCCACCGGACGAGCCGTTATGGATGTCCCTCGATCCGTTGATGTCCCTGGATCCGTGGCTGTCGCCCGAGGCGTGGAAGTCCCCTGATCCGGCCCCGGGGCCGGAGGAGTTCCCCGGGCCGCCTTTCTAGAAGCGTTTACCACCTATGACGAAGGCTTGCCAGCCCGGTCTCCTGCCGAGTCTTCCCAGCACCCTGCCGAGCCCGGCCATCCGCCGGGCTGAGATGGCGGCGTCGGCCGGCAACGGGCCATTGCTCCGGCGGCTGGCTGGTACGTGTCTGGCGTAGATAGCGGCTCGGAGCCGGGCTCTGCGAGCCCGGTGCCCTTCACGGCGCGGAATCTCCCCGTCCGAGGAAACACCGGCCTCACAGAGGCCGGCTCTGATCGCGCCGGAACTGGCTCTGATCACGCCGGACCCGGCTCTGACGGGACGCGCCACCGCAGTCAGTCCAGGATCGGCTGGGCGCCGAAGCCGATCATTGCCGCGCCGGCCAGGACGTTCAGCAGCACCCACAGGGCGTTCATCTGCAGCCGCCCGGGCAGGAAGCGGCGGTCGGCCCAGATCATGGCGAAGCACCAGATACCGCAGGTGAGCATGGCGATTGGTGCAATGGGGCGGACGATGGCGAGCGGGTCCTTCATCGTCCAGGCGAGCAGCAGGCCGCCCAGGCCGGTGTACAGGCACACGGGCAGGCGGAACCTGGCGTAGGACATGTGGCGGACGCGGCGAAAGAGCGGGCGGAAGCATTCATACGCGGTCCGGCTGTAGATCTCGAACGCGCCGTAAATGGTGCCCCAGAAAGCCATGAGAATGCCGACCTGGTAGAGGTACTTGAAGCCCGACCCGAACCGGGTCAGGAACGCAACCTGAGGTGTGAGCAGGTCGAACTTGTCGGGCACAACGTGCTCGGGGTGCAGAATGGCCGCCCCGAGAATGTTGAATGCCATGGTAAAGACCAGCACGCACGCAAAACCGGTGAACACGTCGATCAGCGGCGCCCGGAGCCAGCGCCGGCCCACTGTGAGATTGGCGTCGCTCTGCTCAATGAGCGGCGGGTGTTGCGGTTCGTCCGACTTCCGAGCGGCCCATTTCAGCGCGCCCCATCGTTTCTCCCGAAAGAAACTCAGGTAGCCGATGTAGTCGTACGTTCCACCGCCGATGGCGGCCATGAACACGACCATGGACACGAGCGCCGTCTCTTTCCTCACAACGTCGGGGTAGCTGGCATGCATCCAATCGGCGTACGCGGGCAGCTCGATGGTAAACGTGGCACCAGCGGCTCTGAGCCAATCGACGGGGGCAAGCACGACCGCGGCGAGGATGGCCAGGAGCAGCAGGGCCACGATGGCGGTCTGTACCTTTTCGAGGACCCGGTAAGATTGCACGAGCGTCAGCACGACGGCGAGCAGCAGGACCGCGGTGCTGAACAACTGGGCGCAGCGCCACTGGGTGCCCTCGTCTGCGTCGGTATCGAGGCCCATGATCCAGTTCAAGGCGGTGCCGACCATCATGGACAGTGCCCCGAGCCAGAACGGGAAACAGAAGACGCTGAGTGCGCCTAGGCACGCGGGGAACCAGCCCCGCGGCCCGGGCAGGCGAGCCCAAGCCTCCATCGGATGCTCGCCGGTCAGGACCATGTAGCGGGCCCCGGTGTAGACCTGCACGAGCTTGCAGCCCACGCACACGACGATGAACCACAACAGGCCGTAGCCGAAGATAGCCCCCGCCCGCGAGGCGAACAGCGTCTCGCCGCTGCCGATGGTGACCGAGGCGATGATCGCACCGGGACCGAACAGGCTGATCGCACCCCGCAGCCCGCCGCTGCGAACGTGGTCGGGCAGCGCTGGATAGACGAGCGGTTCCTCTCGGTTCGCAGAAGCCATGCGACGGAACTCTAAGTCATGCGACCGGTTCGGGCAACGGGCCTGCACGCGCGGATCGAAGCCGACGGTTTGACTGAGATCGAGGTTCCCGGTCAATATGTAGGCGCATCAGCACGATGCTTATAAGGAATCCATCGGATCGGCGCACTTCAAACAAGGAGCAGACGGATGAACCGGCGAGAAATGCTGGGACTCATGGGGACGGCGGGAGCAGGCTTGCTGCGTGCGGGCTACCCGGCGAGGGCGTTCGGGTATCCAGGCAACGAGAAGCTCAACGTGGGCGGCATCGGTACCGGGGGACGCTTCCGCCGTCTTATTGGGGCGTTCAAGAAGATACCCGGGGTACGGCTGGCGGCGGTGTGTGACGTCTGGGACAAGCATCTGGAAACGGCCCGGGCGCTGGCTGATCCCAAAGCCCTGGCGACCAAGGACTATCACGCACTGCTCGATCGCAAGGACATTGATGCCGTCATCATCGCCAGCCCGGATCACTGGCACGTGCCGATGACCGTCGATGCCTGTGCCGCCGGCAAGGACGTCTACGTCGAGAAACCGCTAACCCACGATCTGTCCGAAGGTCAGGCGGTGATCGACGCCCAGAACCGGCATCGCCGGGTCGTGCAGGTCGGGATGCAGCAGCGAAGCATGCCGCATATCCAAAAGGCCTGCGAAATCGTGAAGGCCGGCCGGCTCGGCAAGATCCACAAAGCCCATCTCGCCTGGAACCGCAATAGACCCCGGGCCCAGAAACGAAAGCTCGGGATCGACCCCAAGACCGTCGATTGGAAGCGGTTCGTGGGCTCAGCGAGAAACCAGCCGTTCGATGAGTACCGCTTCCGGCACTGGCGATGGTTCTGGGATTTCGGAGGGGGCGTTCTGACGGACCTGATGGTGCATTGGATCGACGTGGTTCACTGGTTCTGTGATCTGGATCATCCGGCGGAGGCGACGACGATCGGCGATCATTTCATGGCCAAGGACGTGTGGGAGACACCCGACACGGTGCAGACCCTGATCAGGTATCCGGATCACGAGCTTCAGGTGTATTTCGAAGGCACGTTCTTCAACGCCCGCAACGCGGCCATGATCGAGTTCATGGGGACCGACGCGACGCTGTACGTCGATCGCGGCCGGTACGAGATCCATCCGGAGCCGGGCAAGGGCAAGTACGAGGCAATGATACTCGGGCAAGGGGCCAAAGGGGCTGACTACTACGACAAGCCCGACGGCGAGCTCCTGCATCTGACCAACTGGATCGAGTGCGTGAGGAGCCGGAACAAACCTAACGCTCCGGCGGAGGCGGGAGTCAGCGCGGTTACCGGTGCGCATCTCGGTAACCAGGCGTACCGTACCGGCCAGGTAGCGCGATGGAAGGTCCAGGGACGATAACCGCTAATTCGCCGTGTTCGTCAGCCCGATATTGTCCAGATACCAGGTCGTCTTCTCCGTGGCGTTGCTGACGAACCCCAGCCAGGCCAGCTTCCTGGAGTCCGCACTGCCGGCTGTCAAGCCCTCGAAGCGGCGCGGTGAGGCGCCGGGAAGCTCGACGGTCAACTCCCAGGTTCCGGTGGATTGCTCGCCCAGCCCTGCCTTGACCGCGATGTGCACCCACTCGCCGGCGGGCAGCTCCAGGAGGACCTTGCCCACGACGCGCAGCTTGTCCTGTTCCACCCGGAAGCTGGGCCCGACCCGGTAGGGATTGGCGTCGTCCCGCCACTCGTGATACATCACGGTGCCGGTCTCGGCTCGCAGGTCGAAGCTGCACGTCGTCACGCCGCTGGTGTGATTGGCGGCGTACCAGAAGTGCGGATTGAACGCATGTTGAAGGCCCGGGGCGTCCACGATCTTCAAGCACCGCCGGCCGGCGGCCGCGGTCTCGTCGGTGACCCCGATTGAGTCGCCTTTCTTCTCCGTATGCACGGCAGCATGGGTCGGCGGGGAGCCGGGCGGAGCAAACTCGAAATCGTCGCGGAAGGTCAACGGTGGCCGAGGTGGGGGGGGCGGGGCGAACTCGACCGGCGGGTATTCGACGCCGGTGGCGAGCTCGATCCATTCCTTTTCGCCGTATAGGCCCGCCTTGCTGAAATCAAAGGGCTCAAAGCCGATCTTCGCCGCGGGCGATTCGGGCTTCAAGCGGAAGTCGCCGCCCGCGGCATCGACGAACATCGGGTCGGCAACAATTGAGCCGGCGTCCTTGCCGAGCTTCTGCCAGTCCGCCAGGCTCATGTCCGCGAATGTCACCGGCCCCCCTGACACATCCCAATAGAGATTATTTTCGAGCCTGACCTTGTCGTCTTTCCAGTGGCCGCTGAGCAGGTGGCTGTCGCGCCAATACACGATGTTTCGAGTGAACGTGAACGAGAGATGCTCCTCGGTCCGCGAGCGCTGGAGTTGGCCGTCCATGCTGAAGGCGAAGATGTTATTGCGAATCACGTTCTCTCTCCCGTAGTGCTGGTGATAGAGGCCGGTCTTGACGTTGTAGACGAGGTTGTTCTCCATGACGATGTACGAACTGCCCTCGTCGTTATACAGGCCCCAGCCGCCGCGGCCGTAGCGGTCGTATGAATAGACGTCGTGACAGACGTTGTGGCTGACGGTTGTGCCGGGCGACGGCCCGAGGGTGTAGACCGCGCCCATGTCACTGAGCACGCCCCAGCCGAGGTGGTGGATGTGGTTCAGGTCAATCGTGTTTCGCCGGGCCGGACTCTCGGCGTAGCCCCATCGCCAGCCGACCGAAACGCCCGTGTACCTGAAGTCGCTGATGTCGTTGTGGGTGATCCGGTTGTCGCCGCTCTGGCCGATCCAGACGCCGACCGCTCCCATGAAGATGTGCCCGCCGGAGCGGATGATGTTGTTATCGACTACGATGCGGCTGGTGCGCTCGGGGCCCTCGGGACGAATTGTGCCCTCGCCGATCCGCACGCCCCCGGCACCGAGGTCATGGATGTGGTTGTGCACGATCCGGCAATCATGGCACCCCCGTCGCAGCCAGATGCCGTAAATCGCGACGTGGGCGACCTGGCAGTGCTCAATGGATATGTGCCGGGCCCCGTCGGCCATGATCACGGCGGGAATACCGAAGGCGGCCTGGGCATCGCTGTAACCCTGCTCGGGTAGCACGTAGCCACTGTAGCGAAACGCCAGACCCCTCAGCGTGATGTTCTGCACCCATTGTCCCGGGGTCGGCTCGCCGGCGAAACGAACGAACTCGTCGGCGACCGGGGCTACGACCTCAGCCCCGGTCATGTCCTCGTCGGGCAGGGGTATGTAGCTCAGCGTGCCGTCGCGATCGAGGAACCATTCGCCGGGCGCGTCGAGCAGGTCCTTCACGTTCTCGACGTGGTAGCGCTGGTTCGGCCCCCACCGCATGAAGGGCCACCGGGCCGGGCCCGTGGTGATGACGGTGTTCGTTTCCGGATCGACCGACGCCACCCGGTGGCGCGACACCTCCCAGGAGTGATACACGACGAGCGTGGCGTCATTCAATCTGGGCCAGGGCTTCACGTCGCCGGGCCGGGCCACGAACGCACGGTCGGCCAGGTTTGCCTCCT
>Ga0307434_1000610_pt1 | contig 22504 bp, 18 predicted proteins | sample SalMarWE160220MG_FD_202156 | JGI IMG/M metagenome (GOLD analysis project Ga0307434, IMG submission 202156) | Salt marsh sediment microbial communities from the Plum Island Ecosystem LTER, Massachusetts, United States - WE1603-220 | ecosystem: Environmental > Aquatic > Marine > Intertidal zone >... | reverse complement strand
CCCTACAAATTCAGTAGGGTAAACTCCCAATGACAATGCCGACACGTCACCGCCAAGGAAGTCCGAAGCGGCACGAACCTGCACCATTCCGTTAACCACGAGGTCTGTGGCTTCGTAAAGCGTCCCGACCTCGACAATACCGCTGCCTGAAGTCAACACCAGGTCTCCGCTTGTCTCCAATGCGCCCGTTTTCTGAGCGTACATAGCGTATGGTGTCGGCGTGAGTTCCTGCCGCGGCTCCAGAACAGTATATTCGTTGGGGTCGTTCATATCCCCCGGTCTAACACCGATTTCAAGCCAGCGGGCATCACCCTTAAATATATTAGGGTCACTAAAATCCAGCTCTACCGTAAAATAGCCTTCGATGACATCGAGGTTCGGTTCGTTGACGGGTCCAGCTAACACAGGTCCGACGCAGGGATCACTGTAGAGCTTGAACTGTAAATCATAAAAGCCGTCAGCCGCGTCGTTGCCGTCGATGAGCCTGCCCTGATAGGTGAAGGCTGTGCCCATCGGTTCTGAATTGCCGACCTCTGGCAAACAGACCAGCAGGCCTAAAACCATTACCAAAATTGTAAAAAACCTTCTTGTCTCCATTTTCATACCCTTTCAAATTTATTGAATAAAACGCTGTTCGCGCATACGAAAACTACCAGAAAAGCAAAACGAGAACTGTTTATATAGTCCGCGTATCCGCTATCTCTTATTCCTGTTGAACAGTGACCATTATGCACATTAGTTAGTGTGTTGTCAAGAATATTAAAAATAAAAAAAATATAGATTGGAATCTTTCTGTAAAATGGCAGAAAGCCCCCTTGTCCCCCAAAAATGACCTTTTCACATAAAAGATTCGCTGTCTTATTTTAGCGGCCAGTCGTAGGGACAGAGACACAGCCAGACATTGGCAAATTCCAGCAGGTCGTCATAGTTAATAACACCATCCTCATATAAATCAGCCGGCAGGCCGACACCTGTTTGCATCCAGTATTCAGCGAAATTTGCAAAATCTACAAAGTTAACAATACACAGCGGCCCGCCGACCCAGAATCCGCCGAGCAGCTCATAGTCACCGCCGCCCAGATAACCTGCATCAGGCTGACCGATTGTCCCTGTCAATACGAATTGTCCACCACTGCTCTGTCCGCCGCCGCCGTCGATTGTGCTCCAGGACAATTCGTAAGGCCCATCGCTATCGGCCGAAACCCATTGTCCAAATATCGCGCATACTATTAAAACTACTCTAAAAGTATTTCGTATCCCATTATATGAATTGCTTCTCATTGCTATACTCCTATTTCATAATTCTGTGTCACTTACTGTCCGATGACCGCTGTGCCGAAAGGCGCGTTGATCAGCGTTCGTGTCGAAATTGTTCCGGTCCAGTTCGAGGTACCCTCTTTGAATCGCAGCTTGGTCCCGTCTGTTATGGCACTCAACGTATCATCCATAGTATGGAAGGGGTCGTCATAACCGCCGAAACCAGATGAGGACGCGTTGAAATCCACCCAAAAACCGTCTATGCAGCTCAGTGAAGACCAGTCGATACCGGCTGCCCAATCGATAAGAGCGTACACCTGCGGTACCACCACGTCCGCATGGCCGCCGCCATGAGCGAACAGGACTACGACATTAAAGCCGTCGTCACGCTGTTGTATCCTCGTACTTGTACCGTCAAGACCGCCGTTTTTACGTCCGTTTACAGGACTACCGCTTATCGGCATGCCGATGACATCGAAACCGCTTGCTCGATAATTATCAAGGAATATAAGCAACGGTGCGGCGCTTCCGACAAGATTTCCTTCACCGGTTTTGTTCTCCATCAGAAGCCCGCCATAAGGGCACGGGACCGTTACGTCATCCCAGGGGTAGTATATATTACATGGATCATGCAGGTTTGTGCAGTTGTAAGAATTGACATACTCCGGTTCCCGCTGATCCTGCTCACCACGAAAATCACGTCCCAAAAAAACTTCGGTTGAAGGCACCCATATTTCAGGCATCAGCACCAGTTGGCGAATCATCTCCGTATGCTGTTGGCCGGTTTTCTGCTCGATGATTAACGAAAGCAGCATATAGCCGTAATTCGAATAAGGGTCACAATAGCAGGGAGCTGGAGTTCCCAGGCAGTCACCATTCAAATCCCTGTTACATGCAACAGGGTTGCTCGGATCAAATTGCATCGGCTGGCTCATCATATATCGCACGATTTCCGTACGTGTCGGCGGCGAAGCAGGATAGGTATCGGTAACATCTCCGATTTCCAACAATTTGGCATTGCCAAAAGGATCATATGCCAGCTCTCTATCCCATCCCCCCCGATGATTTAATAAGTCATTGACCCTGACGGCAGCCAAATAACCTATGTTACCGTAAACACCGTTATAAGGATAATAAGTGCTTGAAGGCGAGCTGGCATCAAGAAGACGCCGCTCTCCCATTGGTGTTGATTGACCAACGTTAAAGACAAAATCATTTAAGCTGATAACACCATTAGCTACGAGGTGACGTATGACCGCCGCCGTATGCGGTTTTTCGACGCTCGCCAGCCGCATCGGCGTGTTTTCCGGTAGCGGGTCGGTCCCATTGTATGCGTACCCGAAACCCCGCTGATATACGGTACAACCATTCTTTGAGATTGCCAGGATTCCGGCTTGAAGCCCGTTATCTGCCATATAAGATTGCATATAAATGTCAAAGATCGCCAACTCAGGTACTTCAACACCGGTTACGGGTAAATCCGCCTTTACGACTGCTGTTTGCAAACACATCGCTATGCAAAAAACAGACACAGCAAGTACCTGTTTGGCCGGTTGAAAGAAGTTACTACGTAAAGAATTATATGAAACGAATCGTTTTTCCTTTTTCATGATATAACTCCAAATTCTCTTTCTATAAACGAGATATCTACTGAAGAGCTACCAGTACCAGCACAAGTCCCTGACCCTGATACAGGGAGGACATCGCTTTGCCGAGGATTGCACCCTGGGCCCTGGAATAATCCGTCACTTTCATCGCGTGTCCGGGTGTTTGTGAAGTGGTCAGCAGAGCACCCGGTTCAATGCTTTCGTTTGATGCATCCGCAAGGACATAGACACGACCCGTCAGTGCCACAAGCAAAGAGCCTTCAGTAACTGTACCTCTTTGGGTCATTGTCATACCCGGGTTGATTCCGTTTGCTCCGCTTACGATCCCTGCCACGGTTCGGTCATAGGGCTTATTTGCTATCCGCAGTTGCCCCGGATTCTCCGGGTCGATTGCAAGCACCATTCCTGCTTCGACGGAATCAGCGTCGGCAACCTCGAACGGCTCAGCCAGGTCGCTTCCGCCGGTAATTTCGAGTACTTCCACGACCACATTACCACTGCCAAGATTGAGATAGAGTCTTGCGGCACTGCCGTTATCACGTGCTATTATCTCGTTATCATCTATGACTATGTTTTTACTGGTTACTGAGCCGGTCATCAGGTAACCGTTGCCGCTTAAAGAAGCATCACTGCCGCCTGCAATGTGCAGCTTTGTTCCCGGACTCGTCGTCCCGATGCCAACATCGCCCCCACCATTTACCAGAATGACATCTCCGTCGTCATAATGATTCAAACCTGTTTTACCGCTGCCCGTTGAGTCCATAATCAGCCAACCACCATCAGCATCTGAACTCGCGATAATCGATGGCTGAGCCGACGCACGACCAACACCCAATGCCGCACCGGATGACGGGCTGGCAATCCCCAGCTTCGCCTCCGGGCTCGTCGTCCCGATACCAACATTCCCGTCCGATCCTGGAAGTCCTGCTCCGCTTTCCTCGCCTCCTTCACCAGGCAATAGAATGATATCCCCGCCGGCCTCCCCGTTGTTTTGCATTGCCCATCCGTCCCCTCCATCTTGGGCCTTGATCACAATATCGGCGCCCCAAGTGCCGTCCATCGCCTTGCCGCCATCAACATGCAGCTTGCCCACCGGTTCCTGTGTTCCAATGCCGACCTTTTCGTTTATTATTGTCATTACGTCTCCGCCGTTATTAGAGAATCTAATAAAATCAGATGGACTTTCCCTAATATCCATAAGAGAATCTTCATTGTTATTTGCCACATAAAACCGGCTCGTAGAAAAGCCCACCGTTTCACCGCTGCTGCCTGCGAAAACATTTAAACCACCCTCTGATATGGTCAGACGCCAGCTCGGATCTATCGCCCCGATCCCCACATTCAACGCATCATCCACTAATATCCCTCTGGTTTGCAGTGCATATGGTGTTGGCGTCATTTCCTGTCGCGGGCTAAGTGTTGTATATAAATTGGGGTCATCAAGCTCGCCCGGCCTGACGGCGATTTCAAGCCAGCGTGCATCGCCATTGAATACGCTGCTGCCAAAATCCAGCAGCACAGTAAAGTAGCCGTCATAGACGGCCATGTCGTTTATATCAACTGTATCCCCCACTTGAGAACCGCTAAGGTTCGGATCTGAGTACAGCCCGAATTCAAAGTCATAAAGTCCGTCAACTGCATCGTTGACGTCGATAAGCCTGCCCTGATAGGTAAAAGCAGTCCCGAAATCCGCACCTGATGCCTGTGTGGAAATGCCCGTAACAAATAGCGCCACAAATAAAAGTATTAAGTTTCTCCGTACCATCATTTTGCCCTTTCAATTTTCAATGTATTTAAAGGTATTATTGCGCTCTTGATAAAAAGGTGAGATTTCTTGTGATTTAGCTTCATCATTTATCACTCCTCGATAGATTTTCATTATAAAGCGGCTGTCCGCAAAAGTCAAGGTTTTTTGTGCCGTTTTATCCTGTCTTTAGTATATCGTCCCGATGTGATTTATCGAAAAAGGACGCAGAGAGAATAATGTCAAATATCCGATATTTAATGAACGATGCGGATTAATAACGTTTTTTGGGGAAATCGATTTAAAAAGTAGAACCTTTGTATTTATAAAAACCGATGAATTGATTATAATAATGAAATCGCAGGAAAAAGATATATGAATATACTGGGAATTTCAGCTTTTTATCACGATAGTGCGGCGGCTCTTATCCGTGACGGCCGCATTATTGCCGCCGCCCAGGAGGAGCGATTCACCCGCAGAAAACACGATGAGTGTTTCCCGACAAATGCCGTTAATTCCTGTCTGCAGCAGGGCGGTATCACCGCTGATAAGCTCGATTTTGTGGTATTTTATGAAAAGCCGCTTTTGAAATTCGACCGCCTTCTCGAATCATATCTTGCTTACGCACCTCTCGGCCTGAAACAATTCCTGATAGGGATGCCACTTTGGCTAAAAAAGAAACTTCATCTGCCGCACGAGATGGACAAGGCACTCGGCAATAAATACAAGGGAAGGTATGTCTTTGTCGAGCATCACGAATCGCACGCCGCCAGCGCATTTTTCCCTTCGCCCTTCGAAGAGGCGGCAATCCTTACAATGGATGGTGTCGGCGAGTGGGCGACGGCAAGTTACGGCGTCGGAAGAAAAAACAAAATTGAAATCACGCATACTTTGCAGTTTCCTCATTCGCTCGGCCTTCTTTACTCCGCCTTTACTTATTTTACAGGCTTCAAGGTCAATTCCGGCGAATACAAGATGATGGGGCTGGCCCCTTACGGCGAGCCGAAATATTATGACCTGATAATGAATGAGCTCTTGGACCTCAAAGAGGACGGCTCCTTTCGATTGAACTTGTCATATTTCCCATACTGTCACAAAATGGTAATGGTAAATTCGAAATTCGAAAAATTATTTTCCGGCCCTGCCCGAAAGCCAGAATCTCCGCTTACCGAGAGGGAAATGGATATTGCCGCATCAATCCAGAAAGTCACCGAGGAAATTATGCTCCGTGTCGCCGGTCATATTTATAAGCAGACGAAAATGGAAAACCTGGTTCTTGCGGGCGGCGTGGCTCTCAATTGTGTAGGTAACGGCCGAATCCTCCGACAGGGGCCATTTAAAAAGATTTGGATTCAGCCCGCAGCAGGTGATGCCGGCGGTTCACTTGGTGCTGCTTTGTTTGTGTGGTATCAGCTTTTGAACAACGAAAGAAAGGTAAACAGTCTCGATAGCCAGGGCGCCTCATTACTCGGGCCGGCTTTTAATTCTCAGCAAATTCGAAGCTTCCTTGACTCTGTCGGTGCGAAGTATCATTTATACGAAAGTCAGGATGAGCTCTTTAATAAGATTGCCGAACTCATTGGTCACCAGAAAGTCATAGGCCTGTTTCAGGGCCGTATGGAATTCGGGCCTCGAGCTTTGGGTAATCGGAGTATCATCGGCGATGCTCGCAGCGAAAAGATGCAGTCGCTTATGAATCGCAAGATTAAATTTCGTGAGTCATTCAGACCTTTTGCCCCCTGCGTGCTGATGGAGGACGCAGCCGAATATTTCGAGATGGACGGCCGGGTTCAAAGCCCATATATGCTCCTTGTTGCTGACATCAAGCAGCAAAAGCGCCTGCCGGCTGATATCCCCGTCGATAAGCTCAAAGGCCTGGATAAATTAAAGGTGAAACGAAGTGTTATACCTGCAATTACGCATGTTGATTATTCCGCGAGGCTGCAGACCGTCGACCTCGACAGGCACCCGAGACTTTATCGCCTGATGAAAATTTTCAAGCAGAAGACCGGCTGCCCCGTAATTATTAACACCAGCTTCAACATCAGGGGCGAACCCATAGTATGCACTCCCGAACACGCGTACAGGTGCTTTATGGCAACAAATATGGACGTCCTGGTTCTGGAGAATTTTGTGCTTTTCAAAAATGACCAGCCGCAGGCAAAGCAATACGAAATTGATGATTACATCGCAAAGTTTAACCTTGATTGAGGGTTAGTAAAATGTCACTTATAGAGATAAATTTCAGGCCGGACAAAAAACAACTGCGAAGCTTCGGTTTGATTGCGATTATTGCCTGTAGTCTTATCTTTGCTTTTCTGTTTCTTTATAAGAAAGTCGCTCTTCCGTTATCTGCCGTTCCGCTGTTTATCGGCATTATAATCTTTCTCTCCAGCCTGTTTTCTTATCGCCTGACCCGTCTGATTTATCTCGGACTTATGTTTTTAGCCCTTCCTATCGGCCTGGCGGTAAGTTTTTTACTTATGACCGCTTTTTATCTTTTGATTATTACGCCCCTGGCGTTATTATTTCGCATTGCTGGCCGCGATGTGCTTAAGCGCAGCTTTGACAGCAAAGCGAAGACCTACTGGATTGCTCATAAGCAGTGCGACAGTAACGAAAGGTATTTTAGACAATTTTAGTTAAGGAAATCTTTGTCTCACTTATCTAAATGAAGCAGGAACAAAAAAAACAATTTGAGCAGCTTGCACAAAAAAAACGAAGCAATATCGTTTCCGAGTTTTTCTTTTTTCTCAAGCACAACAAAAAATGGTGGCTTTTGCCCATCATTATTATACTTTTGATTCTCGGTTTGCTTGTCCTGCTTAGCGGTACCGCACTGGCGCCTTTCATTTATCCCCTGTTTTAATTATCAATAGTGGAAAAAACTCTATTCTCGCAGGCCGCTATCTCGAAAATCAATGAGCTTGTGCAATTCCATTTTACGGATTGATACATTCTTTTTCCTCATATTTTCTGCTTTTCAACATACCTCTTGTCTTTGGCAAACGCTGTGGTTATATTGTCCTTATGGCGAAGTCTCTTTATATTATCGACGGTCACGCGCATATCTACGCCGCCTATTTTGCCAGGATGCGCCCATTGACCAGCCCGTCTGGCGAGCCAATCCAGGCAACATATATCTTCACAACAGCGATTCTCGGCCTGATACGAAACCGAAAACCTGATATGCTCGCAGTCGCTATGGATTCGAAGGTCCCCAGTTTCAGAGCTGAAATTTACGCCGATTACAAAGCACATCGCCCGCCTATGCCCGACGATATGCCCCAGCAAATCGGCCGCATCGAGCAGATTCTTGAAGCGATGAATGTCCCTGTCCTGCGTATCGACGGCTTCGAAGCCGATGATATCATCGGCACACTTGCGAAGAAAGCAGCAAAGAAAAATATAGACGTTTATATCTGCGCCAAAGACAAGGATATGTATCAGCTTGTTGATGACCATATTTACATCTATGATATGAAAAAAGGCGATATTCTCGATGATGACGAGCTCTACAAGAAATATAAATTCGAGCCGCGGCATTTTATCGATGTCCTTGCTCTGCAGGGTGATTCATCCGACAATATCCCCGGCGTGCCGCTTATCGGCGAAATGAACGCAATCAAGCTTATACAGCAATTCGGCTCTCTCGATAATTTATATAAAAAAGTCGATGAAATTAAGGGTAAAAGAGGTGAGAACCTGCGCAACTATAAAGAGCAGGCATACTTAAGTAAAGAGCTTGTTGTAATCGATACAAATGCGCCGGTGAAAATTGATTTTCAGAAACTGGAACTCACCGAACCGGACAATGATAAATTAGCTGCTCTTTTTACCGAGCTTGGTTTCAGCCGACTGCTTACTCAGCTCGGCCTTTCCTCTGTAAAGCTGCCGGAAACTGCTCAAAAACCGTCCGTTAAGGACGAGCAAAAAACGGATGAAAAAATCAGTCAATACGGTTCTGTTAAAACAGTCAAACATAGCTATCAGCTCATCAGCTCAATTGAAAAATTCGAAAAGTTCTTCAAAGACCTGAAAAAACAAAAGCTTTTTGCCATCGATACTGAAACAAACTCAATCAAACCCGTCAAAGCAGACCTTGTCGGAATAAGCATCTGCTTCGAAACGAATGAAGCCTGCTACATCCCAATAAAAGCCCCGCTTGGCCAGAAAGTGCTGGACATCAATTACGTCCGTGACAAGCTTGCACCGGTTCTGGCTGATGAAAAGATTAAAAAAATCGGCCAGAATATAAAATTCGATTTTCTCGTCCTTCATAATGCTCGAATGCCTCTCGAAGGCATTTATTTTGATACTATGGTTGCATCGTATTGTCTTGAGCCTACCCGAAAATCCCACTCGATGGATGCAATGGCAATCGACTTTTTGGCTTACGACACAGTCAAGCTTACTTCTCTTATCGGCAAAGGCAAAAATCAGCTCACTTTCGATATGGTTGATCTTGAGCCCGCCTGCGAATACGCCGCCGAAGATGCCGACATCACCTTTCAGCTTTACCGGTATCTCGAAGACCGCCTTGAAAAGGACCCGCCTATCAAAAAACTTTTCGAAGAGGTTGAGATGCCTCTCGTAACAGTCCTTGCTCAGATGGAGCTTAACGGCGTCTCTCTTGATGTCCCCTTGCTTAAAAAATTATCGATACATATATCCGAAGCCTTAAAGCAAACCGCCGATGCAGTGTACGAATATGCTGGCTCGGTTTTTAACATCGATTCGCCGAAACAGCTCGCAGAGGTGCTTTTCGACAGGCTCGGCCTGCAGTCGATAAAAATGGGAAAAGCCGGCAGAAGCACCGATGCTTTTGTTCTCGAACAATTATCCGGCGAGCACAAAATCATCCCGTTTATACTCGAATATCGACAGCTTTCCAAGCTGCAGAACACCTATGTCGATAAGCTCGGCTCTCTTATAAATCCCAGAACAAACAGGGTCCACGCATCCTTCAATCAGACAATTACAGCTACAGGCCGGCTCAGCTCATCGAGCCCGAACCTGCAGAACATACCAATCCGAACCGAGCTCGGCAGAAAAATCCGTGCAGCTTTTATCCCCGCAAAGAAAACCGACTGTATCCTCAGCGCGGACTATTCACAGATTGAGCTGCGTTTCCTCGCTTATTTCTCGAAGGACAAAACCCTCATAAAAGCCTTCGAAGAGGACAGGGACATTCACCGTTTCGTCGCCTCTCAGATTTACGATTGTCCAATCGACGAAGTCAGCGATGATATGCGCTCGAAGTGCAAGGCTGTAAATTTTGGCATAATTTATGGCCAGAGCGCTTTCGGACTTTCCCAGACGGTTGGTATAAGCCAGGCAGACGCGAAAAAATTCATCGACGACTATTTCAGCCGGTACAGCTCTATCAGGAATTTTATTGAATCTGTAAAACAGAAAGCCCGCAAAACCGGTTTCGCAGAAACAATCCTGCACAGGATAAGAAGGTTAAAAGATATCAGCAGCAAAAATGCCAACAAGAGAAACCAGGCCGAGCGTATGGCAATCAACACCGTTATACAGGGCTCTGCCGCCGACCTTATCAAGGTCGCTATGATAAATATTCAGCACAAAATCGATTCCGAAAATCTGCCTGTTAAAATGATTTTGCAGATTCACGATGAGCTTGTCTTCGAGTTGCCTGCAAACGAGGCTGAAAAACACGCAAAATGGATTGATGAGGAAATGACCACTGCCATAAAGCTTGATGTCCCCTTAAAAGTTGACATCACTCACGGCCCAAACTGGCTAAAATAAAATTTTTAATCTCGATACTCCTTTTGCCATTTTCGTAACTCCTTTCAAATACAAATTCGAGAATTTAGAATTCAGAATGAAAAAAATAGAACCACGAATTTCACGAATTGAACACGAATACCTAAGGTATAAATTATTTAATCACTGATACCTAAGGCATAATTTTCGCTGATTTAAGTATGATTTGTTCCGGCCGCTGATTAAAAACATGCCAATGACAGAAATATTCTGAAGAGTCATAGTAATAGCCCAAAATAGACATACCAGGCTTGCGATTTTCGCTCCAACCATAAATATTCTCCTCATAATCTGTCCACTTATATTAAATGTAAATTTTAAGTACAAATCGCCGAAATAACCGCCGCCAAAGACACCCATTAAATGAACAGGCAACCGAAACTACCTTCCTCGCAGGCCAGGTCCCAAACGGGGAGGGATTGTTCCCGGCAATACCTCTGACTGTTCATTCTTACTCAACCTGCGGCGCTAAATCCTTTATGAAACACTACAATTCCCTGCGGCCTGTCTTCTCCAAAGGGCAAGCCAAGAAAATTCTTCGGAGGCACCCCTTCAAGAATCAGTTCCGGCACATTCCTGAAACCGAACCGCTCGTAGTACTCAGGATCACCCACAAGGACGCAGCCTTTGGCCCCGGACTTTCTCAATCGTCTCAAACCTTCCTCAATCAGCGATTTTCCAATCCCCTGTCTTTGATAATCCGGCCGCACCGAGACCGGCCCAATCCCATACCACTGGCAGTTCTGGCCGGAAATAGTAACGGGTGAAAACGCGATATGCCCCACGACCCTGCCATCAATCTCCGCTACCAGCGAAACAGACAGAGCCCCCGCTGACCGCAGCGCATGAATTATAAACTGTTCGGTATGGTTTCCGTACTGACAATCCGCAAAAGCAGAGAGGGTGACTTCTGTGATGACTTCAATATCCGACGGCTTCTCATCCCTTATTTTCATGTTATACTCAAATGTTCTCCAATACTGATACTCATTATGTTTACTCCGCCATTTCCCGGCTTGTATTCTATGTATAATCTATCCTGTTGCAACAATAATTTTCTGACATTTCCCATTTAGACGTTTACGAAACATGAGTTTATCCTAACGACATCGATAATTTTACAAGATTCGCCTTGAACTTTCAAGATTTTACTAATTCATAGCCGCTTGTTGGATAAAATTGTACGAAAACATGAATTTTTATGCTCTGGCTTTTTCCTAAGGAAACCTGAAAGAAAGCATAAATTTAACGGACCAGTAAGCTGTGTAAAGCAGCAGTACGATTAATATTGAGAAAAAAAGCCTGTTATCTAATTTGACCGGCTCAGATAGATTGGCCTTTACAGCTAAAAAATTTGCTGCAAACATAAATACGAAAAACACCGTTCCGAACTCGTAAAACAAAATTGAAATCTTCAACTTCAGGGCATCTCTGTTTTCTTCTCTCAGCCAGTATTTTTTATTTGGAAGGTTCATCAATCCCGGAGGACTTTTCATGACTAAGTATGGTATAAATAAAAATACAGCGAAAATAAAACTCTCGGATATGGCAAGGACGGCGGCGAAAAAATATTTTGAGCCGAACGAATCCGGCTGTCCGCCTCCGGAAAAGTGCATCGCTGCTCTCTCCGGTAGAATAAATAGTGACGCCGCAAGAAAAATAATATTCACAACAAAGACAAATATATAAACTTTACGCACCCTTTTTTCTCCTGGCGTCACTTCATCTTTTCAATTTTAGCCTCTCGCTGCCTTCGATATTTTATCAGTATAATAAGTATTCCGCTGACTATCATAGCAGCGCACAGCATCTGTCCCATAGTAAAAAAGTTAAATATGAAGTCAAGTCCCGCATCCGGCTCTCTTACAAATTCGATACAGAATCGAGCTGTCCCATAGCCGATAATATACAAACAGAAATGAAAACCGCTAAAAATGTGTTTCTTCCGTAAATTCCAGAGTATTATAAATAGCAGTATCCCTTCGAAAAGGGCCTCGTAAAGCTGTGACGGATGTCGTAATTGCCCGCTTGAATCCAACGGAAAATACATTCCCCACGGCACCGATGTCACTCTGCCGTAAAGCTCACCGTTAAGAAAATTGCCTATCCGCCCGAACGTATAACCTAAGGGTATAACCGGTGCGAATAAATCCGCCAGACGCCAGAAGTTTATCTTGTTCTTATGGCAGAAAAGCAGGGCGGCTAATATTATACCAATCAAACCGCCGTGATATGACATTCCCGAAAGTCCGATGTATTTCAAGCCATTCGTGTATTCGAAGGGAAATATTATTCTTAACGGATGCGCGATGTAATAGCTCAAATCGTAAAATAATACGAATCCAAGTCTTCCACCTATCAATGTCCCCAGAATAGCCCATATAAAATATTTTTGTATAATCTCTTTGGTGTATTGATATCTTTCGCTTTTTATTCTGTACATCACAAGCACATACGTGACAGCGAAGGCGACAATATACATCATGCCGTAATACCGTATTCGAAACGAGCCGACCTCGATTATATCGGGATTGATGTGCTCGGGTATATGATTCCACCAGCTCATTTTCTTTTCTCTTTATACTATTTGAATCCGCTCAGCTATTATAAAGACTCTTTTGGTACCGCAATAGTAACAGAAATTACGTTCAATTGAAGCCTCTTTTTACAAATCCGCTTTCAGGGCCGATATTAATTGCTCGTTCAGCCGCCAATTGCAATTTACTCAGTCGTTTATAAATTCGCCTCGACCTGTTATCCCGTTAAGTTCCCCCTCGTATAAGCCGATTTTTATTATTATGAGGAGTCTCTGTAGCCGCAGCAAAAGCTGATTTGGTTCAGACCGATAAATAGTACAGTAAAAAGCAGCTTGCAGGGTAGTGCCGTAAATGAGAAACAGATTTCAGCGGATTAACTCTATATTTCATTTCATCGGCAGTTTGCTGATAGTGCTCGGCATAATATTATTATTGCCGACGCTTTTAGTCTCTCTCTTCTGGGGAAGCCGCGGTGACGGCTGGCAGACTCTGCTGGCCTTCCTTGTGCCTGCCGGCCTCTCGTTCGCTCTCGGATTTACCTTCAGAAAATTATTTAAGTTTAGTCCCATCGATATGACCTCTTCGATGCTCATTTGCGCTCTCGGCTGGATTTTCGCTTCCGCTCTCGGTGCATTGCCCTTTGTAATCGGAATCAAATCAAGTTATCTCAATGCATACTTTGAGGCTATGAGCGGTTTTACCACGACCGGCATCACTGTTTATTCAGGCCTCGAGAATCTGCCGCACAGCATCCTCTTCTGGCGCTCTGTCATACAGTGGCTCGGAGGTCTCGGTATCCTGTCTTTGTTTCTCGCCCTTGTTTTCAAGGGCAAAGGTGTCCATCATATCTATGGTGCCGAGAGCCACAAAATCTCCTCCTCGAGACCGACTCCAGGCCTGTTCAGCACACTCAAAATCCTCTGGGAAATATACATCCTGTTCACGCTCTTTGCCGCATTTGTCCTTATCCTTGAGAAAATGCCCGTCTTCGACGCCTTCTGTCACTCGCTGACGACCCTTTCCACGGGCGGCTTTTCCCCTTACGACGCCAGCATCGATTATTACCGCATCTCCGGACACCCCAACTACAAGCTCATCGAATACACCGTCACCTTTTTGATGATGCTCGGCGGAATAAATTTCCTCGTCCATTACCGCGTCCTGACAGGCAAATTCAAAGCCCTCTGGGACAGCACCGAAGTCAGGTACTGGTGGACATTCATCATTGGCTTTACCGTTATCATAATGTTCGAGCACCTGCTCAAGTCCGGCCTGCTCGCCGAAATCTTTAAACCTGCCCGCATCGAGGAAACCTTCCGCTATGGAATCTTCCAGGTCGTCTCTGTTATGACGACAACCGGTTTCGGCACAAAGGATATCGGCGCAGATTACTTCGGCGCCGCATCCAGGCAGTTGTTTCTTGTGATGATGGTAATCGGCGGCTGTGTAGGCTCCACCGGCGGCGGCTTTAAGGTATTGAGAATCGCAATCCTCAAAAAGCTCACCTCGAGAGAGATTTTCAGACTCAGGGTCTCGAAAAACACTTCTCAAAAGCTGGTGATTGACAAAAATATCATCTCGAACGATGAAATACATCGTGTCGGCTGCCTGTTTTTTACCTGGATTGCACTGATTATCGTCGGCGGTGCCGTCACCGCTTTGTTTTCGACACACGGCCCCTGGCAGTCGCTGTCGGGAATGTTTTCGGCCGTCGGAAATATAGGACCCTGTTATATCTCTGTCGATAGTATTATTAAGATTCATCCTGTCGTTAAAATTACGTATATATTCGGTATGCTGGCGGGCAGGCTCGAAATCCTGCCCGTACTGCTGCTGTTCTCGAGAAAGGCCTGGGTATAATTTTATAAAACAATCTTTTTTTGGAGGTATTGAAAAATGTATATTATAATCGGCGGGGGCGGAATGGTAGGCGGTGAGCTTGCTCAAAGGCTCATGCAGAACAAACATGACGTTGTTGTTGTCGATGACCATGCAAACGTTTGCGACAAAATCTATGCACAGACCGGCGTCGTCGCCGTTAACGGAAGCATATCGAGAGTTGACGTCCTCGTCGAAGCCGGTATCAAAAAGGCGGATATCATCGTCGCTGCAACGGCGAGCGACGCTGATAATCTCGCCTGTGCAATACTGGCGAAAAGCTTTGGCGTGCCTAAAATCATTGTCAGAATGAGAGACCCGAATTATGAAAACGCATATCATTTGGCCGGCGCAAGCAAAATCGTCCGTGTCACTGATATGATGGTCAATCATTTGGTTATGGATATCGAGAATCCCGAGCTCAGAAGAGAGGCCAGTATTGGTAACGGCCGGGCCGACGTTTTTATGGTGGAAATTCCCGAAGGCTCCCGCGTTATAGGAAAGACCGTCAAGGAAATCGCGCAGAGCAAAAATTTCCCGTCGCAGTGCGTCTTTATGGCTGTTTACAACAAGCATAAAAACCTGTTTTCCATTCCTCGCGGTGACTATATTATAGATTCCGGCGATGAAATCTTTCTCGTCTCTACAGCCGAGAGCATCAGAAAAGCCGTCGATTTCCTCACCAATCGCAAAACCAGACATTCTTTCCAGTTGGTAAAAACCTAAAGAACGTTTCTACGATTAGCCCCCAGGTTTACCCTTGGGGTATTTTTATGTTATTATTTATTGCGGAGTTGAATTTATTCGGGGGTTTTGTCTTTATATTTAGCCTGCGGTTTCACCGCAGGTTTTATTTCCTCGCGGCGACTTTATACTTTGTCATTCCTGCGAAGCTTGTCCTCGCGAAAGCGGGGAGCGGGAATCCACTTTTTCTTGGCGGCAGTTAATAAGGTCGGTGAAAGCTCCGCATCAAATACAGTTGCTGTGGTTTTGTAAATTTTATAGAAAATCATTAAGCACGAGAAGTTATCGGTTCAACCTGGTTGAGAAGTTTTGCTTTTGCAGCAGTCCTCTACCGAATTAGCTATTCTTTCAATGGCATCAACAAAGCGTGTGAACAACCGTATCATATAAATTATAAAAGTGATTACGGCCCCAAAGTAAATGAACATAAAAAATTGTGACAGAATTGATCCCATGATAAAATCTCCTTTAATTTGACACTTTCATTTTTTTTAACATGTAAATAGTCAGCCACAGAGACAGCAGATTACCGGCATCGACTTCTTCCATTATAAGAAGTTCCCGTTGCTTCTTGCTTTTCTGCCCAATCTTTTTTATTAAATGATTCCGCCTTTTGGTATTTTATGGCCGGATATCAGGGGGTTCTCCGCCTTCTTCTGTCTTTCTGCTTCCTGATTTTTTCTATCTTTTTTGCTTCTGGGCTTTCTTTTCCAAGTAATTTATTCTCCAGCAGTTCACACATTTGCTTTCTCGCATAATAACGGTTCAGTCCCTGGCTCCGGCTCTTTTGAACCTTCACTGCCAACCCGCTGCAAATATGTTTTAAATGCACACAGGTAGAACTTTTATTCACTTTCTGGCCTCCTGGGCCACTGCTTCGAACGAATTTTTCTTCAATATCATTCTCAAGCAGATTGCAGTTATGCATACGCCGCTGGAGCTCTTGCCTTTTCCGTTCTGTAACGCCAAAATTAATCATATAAGAGATTCAATATTTATCTTGAGTACATCGAAGGATTTATCCGCCGGAGTTTACCCCTTACTAATGGGGGCGGACTCGCCTGTCCTCCGTAGCTTTATGCGAAGGAGGGTCCAATCTCTTTTATTAAATGATTCCGCCTTTTGATATTTTATGGCCGTACGTCTTCTCCGTGTCAAATCTTGAACATAGGATTTTTAAAAACAATCTGATTCAAGTCAGAAAAGAAAGACATCAAATTGTAGTCGGTAATTGGTGCCTGTCCGGGGTGAGCACATTGACACCTCATATCGAAACAGCTACGTAGACGTGTATGTTGGTTAGAATCAATCAGCCCCATGCCCTCAATAATCCACAAAACATTAGTGTCAAATACCTCACGAATTTCACTGAGGGAATTAACGTTTTGTGGAGAGTTGAATCTCTTGAATCTTCCTTTTTTCTGGCTTGCCATTTGAGCGGAGGATACATTAAACTTCGAAAAGCCAATATCTTCAATACGACGATGAATTCGGTCAATCGTGGCACACCATCCAAGAACAATAGCCGCGCGGAACAATTCACGCTGTGCACAGGTGATGGCCTCTTGTAAATAGGCATTCTCTTCCGGATCAGGGATATCTCCAAGAATGTTATGTAGCAATGATAGCGATTGCGATGCAGAACTGCCTGTCTGGGTCGGCAAGATGAGGTCTGCTCTGAATGTTTTAATAACGGAATCAAGGGTTTCAATATAGCTTTTCTTAAGGTTGTTGGGAGAACTAATCGCAATTAGTCGTCCGCAGCCGTCTGAATATTTCTCAAGAATCTCACGAGATATACCATATTGTTGTGTCAGTTGACTGGAGAATTCACTGAACCACTGTGAACCTAGTTTCTCGGCTCGTTCCCTCAGTTGTTTCTTTGCAACTTGTTTGACTTTCTCTGCATGGATGTCTTTACGGAGAGTCTTGAGAGCCTCTAAAAATTGTTTCAGTCCGTTCGTCATCACCTTATAGCATTTCCTTGATGAGATTAGCCAACTCTTCCTTGCCTTTATTGGACAGAGTGATCGTTTGTAGTTTTATGGAATACTTTTCAAAATCAAACAGTTCGGCATTATTACTGTAGTTGTTGCTCCAGTTGTTCATATCATAACATTTTCGGGTAGTGGCTTCCTCCCTGGTTGCCTCCACAGTTGTTTGAAAATTTCCCGTTCTAATTGCATTTTGAAGGCTCTGTAGCAAGGTAATGCGAATTTGACTTTCTGATGTTCGTGTTGTTTTCAGGTCGTCATACAAGGGGAGAATCTGTTCTCCTTCTTTATAGAAGAGTTGGCTAAGTTGCTCAATGGTAAGTTTTTCTTTAGCCAGAAATCTTTTGGTTTTGACGTGTAAATCACTATCCAAAAGATCATCTTGAGTCTGCGACGCCTGCTCAATTACGCTCTTCGGCTCTTTCTTCTCCGACGCCCCGTTTCCCTTCGGCTCTGATTGTGGAACGGCAGGCTGGCCCTCGCCTCCACTGATGGCATGCTTCAATAGTATTTCAAAACATATTTGCTGAAGATTCTCAGGACATTCTTGTGCAATTTTAACAAGTTCAGATATCTGGTTTCGTAATTTCTTCATTTATACTCTCCTTTTTATTTGCCACCTAATAACTATTATCTTGTTCAGTATAACATTCCAGAGTCATATGTTTTGCAATATAAGAATCCAGCTATGCAAACATCTCCATCTTAGTTTCACAACTGGCTTTTGTCTGTTTCTGGAGTAGTTAGACGCGGGGGGCAAATGTGCAAGGCTTCTTTTCATATGATAATACCCAATAAATGTTTGCTGCAGTTAATTGCGAAGCAACTCGTCTCGAATTTTTTCCGATTCTAACATCGCACTATTTATCTGCCTTAAGGCAGTTTTCATATCCCGTCATTATACCCAAAACCGACAACCCAACAACAGTTTATTTCAATCGGTTTTTCTCCTTTTCCTCTGACTTTTAACGTGTGACTTATTTCTTCGCGTCTTAGTGTCTTTGCGGTTTATTAAAATCCGAGTAACTTGTGCCCAAGGTATCCGCGGTTAAATAAATTTTTCTTCGTGTACTTCGTGTTCTTCGTGGTGAAAAATAATATTAAATTTTTATTGATAAAACGGCCTAATTTAGTACAATACCTTTGTGTGTTAGCAAACACACGTAACGCGGAGGCCCGCACGTTTCTGAACAGCAGTTCACGTCAAAATTTATTTCGTAAACTCTTTATTAATAAGGAGTAACGAATGTTTTATAACCACGAGACACGAGAAAAGAGTCACGGGACACTAAAAACGTGTATCACGTATCAGGGGTTGAAAATCAGTAAACTAATTAACAAATTAACTAATCACCAATTAACTAATTCGCTAATCATCCAGTTAACTATTTCACTTGTCCTGAGCAACGTCGAAGGACCAATTAACCAAGATTTCGTTGTATTATCCTGTAAATCCTGTCTAAAAGTATCTTTACAACTGTCGAGAGAGCTCTACAAATCAACCCTTTTTATGCAAAACAAAGCCAATTTTAAAATCACTCATATTTGCGTATGTGCTTGTAATATAGATAGTTACGGCAATATAATTGCCTTTTTCCGCCCAAAAAACAAAGCCAAACAAAGCCAATTCAAACCCAATTTTAGCTCAAAATTGGCTTTGTTTTTCCCAATATTGGCTTTGAATTACAAGCAAATCATCGCTTATGCGAATAAGTTTAACTTCTTCGCTGACTTACAAAGTAAGAATGCAGAGCATTCTTGTGAACGAAGGATTTATTGTGTGAACAGCTTGCTTTTCAAAGCAAAAAATCCTGAGAACACAAAAGTCAGCGAAATAAATCTGTGTAAATCTGTGAAATCCGTGTCAATAAATATCTCAGTGGAATCTGTGAAATCTGTGGCAAAAGATAATTTTGTAAATCCTGTTATCCTCCGTAATCCCGTAAGGGATGCTGTGCAGGAGTCCCAAGGACTGTCTGAGAAAAATCAGTGCAAATCAGCGATTAAAAAGCATGTTTTATTGGATATTGTTATTGCCGATATATTCGGGGACAAGCTCTTTGACTTTTTCCACTATTATTTTGTGGTCCTGCGTTTTAGCAATTTCAACGAGCTCATTTATACCGGCCCGCAGCGAGTCGCGCTCCATAATGATATTTTTCCAGATACCGATTTTCGGATGTCTTGTCGGCTGCATATCTTCGCCTTTTATGGAGAGCTCTTCGAAGAGTTTTTCGCCCGGCCGGGGATGTGTATATACGATTTCAATATCTTCGCCGACCCTGAAGCCGCTGAGCGTTATAAGCTCGCGTGCCAAATCGCAGATTTTTACGGGCTCACCCATATCGAGCACGAATATTTCACCGCCTTGCCCCATAGTTGCAGCCTGCAGCACAAGCTGGCTGGCCTCGGGTATGGTCATAAAGTAACGCTTCATTTCGGGATGGGTGACGGTTACGGGACCGCCTTCGGCGATTTGCTTTCTGAAAATCGGAACGACCGAGCCGGTGGAATCGAGCACGTTGCCGAACCTGACGGTTACGAAATGGGTTTTGCTCGTTCTGTTAAGGTCCTGGATATACATTTCAGCGACTCTTTTCGACGAGCCCATAATGCTGGTTGGATTGACGGCTTTGTCGGTGCTTATCATTACGAAGTTGCTGCAGCCGTAACGGTTGGCTGCATCAGCGATATTTCGTGTGCCGACGACGTTATTTTTAATGGCCTCGCCGGGATTGAGCTCCATAAGCGGGACGTGTTTATGTGCGGCTGCGTGGATTACTATTGCCGGTTTGTATTTTCCAAATATCTCTTCAACCCGTACTTTGTCGGTAATATTGCAGATGACGGATTTCATATTTATATATGGAAATTTGGCGTTCAGCTCACCTTCTATATTGAAGAGGGGGTTTTCAGCCTGTTCAATAAGCAGCAGCAGTTTGGGTTTGAAGTTGCAGAGCTGTCGGCACATTTCCGAACCGATCGAGCCGCCTGCACCGGTTACAAGAATAACTTTTTCTCTGGCGAAAGCTTCGATGAGGTCCAAATCGAGCTGCACAGCTTCCCTGCCGAGAAGGTCGTTAATATCAACGTCGCGAATCTGAGAGACCCTGAATTTTCCTGATGCTATGTCAGTGATTGATGGAACGGTGCGGAATCGCACTTTCGCGCCTCCAAGGAGCTGGATGACATGCCTTATCTGTTGGTGAGATGCCGAGGGCATCGCAATGGCAATTTCCTCGATGTTGTTTTCTTCACAGATTTTTGGAAGCTGTTCGACGGTTCCGAGCACAGGTATTCCGTGGATGTTAATGCCGTGTTTGAAAGGATCATCATCGACGAATCCGACGACGTCATACTGGGTTACGGGCATACGATGTATTTCCCTGAGCAGGGCCTCGCCAGCATTTCCGGCACCAATAATCAGAAACCTTTTTAGTCGGCCGCTTTCGACGGCGCGGAATTCCTCGTAATATAACCTTATCATCATTCGTAAACCGGCGAGCAGAAGAAAGGTGAAAAACATATCGAGCATAAAAATGCTCTGGCTTACTTCGGTGAGCTTTTCTATGCTGGGATGCTGACGAAGAGGTGTGTAAAGAATTGAGAACCAGAGCACCACAATAATAAAAGTGCTTATAAGCGAAGCGGCTGCTATTCCTATAAGGTCTGATATTCCGACATATCGCCACCATCCCCGGTATTGCTTGGACAAGGCGAAAACCGGGAATTTTACGATAATAAATAGTGCCAGCAAAAGCGGATACTGCTCGACGAGCCAGGTGGCCTTGAACTGCATATTGCTTGCCATCAGGAAAGAAAGCATCAGTGCGAATGCAAAGACAAAGATATGTGCAAGTATAATGAGCTGTCTTCGGAGCCTAAGTCTTATGGCTGGCTTGGGTGTAAGTGCCAATAATTTGTCGTTATTTTTCGGTTTTTTGTCAGTTTCGGGCATAATCTATCATATCGTCAGATTTACCCCTCCTGATTAGCCGCAAGGGCAATTATAACAGAAACTTAGAGAGTTTGTCAAGGTAGTTTTCAGTTTGCAGAAGTCTCATATTATCGTTTGAAAAGGTCAGATAAAATATTGGTTATGGTGTGATAATCAATAAGAGAACAAGTCATAAGTCACAAGTTGAAAGATGTTCGATACTGGATACTCGATACAAGGGGGCGGAAGACGGAAGGTGAACGTTCAACATAGAACATTGAACATTTAACTTTCAATAAAAGAGAGGACGGAAGGCAGAGGACGGAGAACAAACTTTCAACATAGAACTTTGAACATTCAACTTTAATAAAAAATTGATAGCGGATAACAGAAGGTAGAATGCCAAAAATCATAAATCCTAATCTGTCTATGTTAAAGCTACGCCGGACAAGTATCAAAACTCGAAATGGTTCGACTCTTTCGACTACTCTCAAGACTTGTACGCTTACCATTTTGAGTAAAATCAAAGGACAAATTCGAATCACCATAATTCTAATTAATAAAAAGAACTCTAAGCGCGGAGTTCACAGAGACCGCAGAGAAAAAATTTATTTAACCGCGGATACCTTGGGCACAAGTTACGCGGATTTTTCTATAAGTATTAATAAGCACTATTTAAGGATGTTCAGTAGCTATTTAAGTATCTTAATAATTCCTCTTCAAATAGTTTTCTTATCATAAGATACTGCTCTTCGGTTAAAGAATCTTCCATGTCCTCACTAAGCCATAGCTCGTCAAGCCATTTGAGAGCTTCATAAATAACATTTTCATCAATATAAACAGGTTCTTGTTCAGCAAGTCTGTGAGGTCTTGCTATAAGGCTTTGTTCTGTATCAAGCATTAAACCGCCTGCCTTGCCGTCACCGCCTCCGCCCATACACGTCATCCAGCCGGTTTCCCAGGCGCACTCCCACAACCAGTCGTCACAGAATAATTCTAAATCAGCTAAATTA